>Ga0210124_1000060_pt1 | contig 65597 bp, 53 predicted proteins | sample Muzzi_PWC_D2_FD_185554 | JGI IMG/M metagenome (GOLD analysis project Ga0210124, IMG submission 185554) | Wetland microbial communities from San Francisco Bay, California, USA, that impact long-term carbon sequestration - Muzzi_PWC_D2 (SPAdes) | ecosystem: Environmental > Aquatic > Marine >...
GCGCAACCCGAAGGGACGGGGCCCCTATCGCACCTGCCGGCGTTGGTGCGCGCTGGTGTACGTCGAGTACACGTCGCTCGCACCGCCTTGTCAGGTGCGAAATGGACCTCCGTCGCGACGATTTGCGTAGTGTGAACAGGCCCTAGTACCTTTGTACCTCTGTTAAACAGCCGACCGGACCTGATACACTTGCACCGTCAAATATGTGACATCCGCTACGAACAATGTCTTGTAACTCATTGATCAATAGCACCATGCCATGAACGGGCTGGGCGAACGGCTGTGCACAATGTATGGTTGTGCCAGGCAAAATCACAGGACAGGGAGCGTTCTGCACTGACCCGGGGACAGGCAGGAGACTTTATGGCAGCGGGTTTGGACACAACGGAGAATCTCGATCCCAGCGGCACGCGCAAGTTGCTGCAGTTGCTCGGCGCCTTGCGCCGCTCTCCCGGTGGTACCGTCATCTACCGTCAGATCGAGGACATGCTGGATGAGTTCGCCGCCAGCGAGCTCAGGTCCCAGATGGCCTATGCCGGTTTCGTCAATATTCTGCTCGATGCCTACAATACCCATCACAGCCCCGGCAGTTCGCGTTACCTGCAGATCAGGCTGCTGCAGGCGCGCCTGCAGCCGCCACTGACATCCGCCGAGCAGGCCGCCCTGGGCCGGCTCATCGATGACAGTGCGCAGCAGCTGCGTGACAACAGTGCGCTCGATCCGGACCTCATGCTGCAGGCCATCGCTCCGCTGCTGGCCGAGTTCGGCCTCGACGCGATACCCGATGCCAGGCCGCAATACCCGGAAGTTGAGAGCTTCACCGAGGCGGCGGGCACGGCCGGTAACGCCGCCGCGCCGTCGCAAGACGAGCATGTGGAGGAGGGCGAGGCCGCGCGGGAGGCGCTGGTGGTCGCTACCACGCCGGCGCCGATTGAGCCTGGCAACGGGGCCCTGCCGGCAGCCGGGCCAGAGCCGGCGCCTGCCACCGCCGCGGAGGCGGCGGAACCCGAGTTCACACCCGCGACGGACGACGCACCGGCCGAGGAAAACGTCACGGCGATCGCCACGCCGGCAGACGGGGCGGAATTCCCGGACGGCCAGAATCTCAATGCGCTCCATCGCAGCGAGCTGGAGGCGCGCCGCGAGGATATCGCCAAGCTGCAGGCGACGCTCGGCGAGCAGGTGATCGAGACCATCACGAAGAACGAGGAATTCGGCGTGGTGCTGGAGAAGACGCTCGACGAGCTGCGCCAGATCGAGGACCCCGCCGAGCTGGAAAACGTGCGCTGGAAACTCATACGCGAGGTCGAGAAGCTGCTCGGCGGCCATCACGACCTGGCCGACAAGCTCGATACCACGCACCACTATCTGCAGCTGTACGAGTCCGACAGCCGCCAGTTGACCGACGAGCTGACGCGCGTGCGCCTGCTCAGCCTGACCGATGAACTCACCGGCCTGCCGAACCGCCGCGCCTTCATGCGCCGCCTGGAAGACGAGGTGGCGCGCGTGCAGCGTTACGGTTTCCCGCTGTCATTCGTGCTGATCGATCTCGACCACTTCAAGTCGGTGAACGATGAGCACGGGCATGCCGCCGGCGACGAGGTACTGCGCGTCTATTCGCGCAACATCCTGTCGATTTTCCGTCATCACGACATGGTGGCGCGCTATGGCGGCGAGGAGTTCGCCGTGCTGCTGCCGAACACGGATTCGGACGGCACCATCCGTGCGCTCAACAAGGTGCGCCGACGCGCCGGCGAAACGCGCTGGCAGAACAACGGCACGGTCTCGGACGTGCCGACCTTCTCGGCGGGCGTGTCGCTGTACAAGCCAGGTGAAACGGCCGGCGCCTTCATCGAGCGCGCGGACAAGGCGCTCTACCGCGCCAAGCGACTGGGACGCAACCGCATCGAACTGGATATGACCTATCAGCAGGAAAGCAGCGAGGTCGCGCCGCGTAGGCGCAGTTCCGACCAGTAGCACCCGATCACGACACCTGCCTCCAGCCTCGCGGTGACCGGAGCGAAGAACGGGGCCGGGATTGCTGAACGTCCGCCACGAAAACACAAGAAATGACACGAAACGTTGCGATGCGCGCTTCATGAGCCTTTGTGTGCCGCCGCAGGCCTGAGTTCAGGAACACGCTGATCGAAGCATCAGCCCGCCACACCCGTGCAGGCATGATTGACCAATATCAATGCCGCCAGGCGCAGCGGCGCTGCGCCGGCGGCGCCCGAACCGGAATCCTGCCGGACCCGTTCCGGGTATTTCAAATCCGCTGCCTGTATATTCGTTTATAATCGTTGACAGGGTTAATCACCGGAGGGCAATTATGGCAGTCATTGAAGTCACCAAGGACACCTTCGACAGCACCATCACCGACAACGAGATCGTGCTGCTGGATTTCTGGGCGCCGTGGTGCGGTCCGTGCCGCCAGTTCGCCCCGGTCTTCGAATCCATGTCGGAGTCGCATCCGGATATCGCCTTCGCCAAGATCAACACCGAGGAGGAACGCGAACTCGCCGGCCATTTCCAGATCCGTTCCATCCCTACGTTGATGGTATTCCGGCAGCAGATCATCGTGTTCGCACAACCGGGCGCGCTGCCGCCAGCCGCCCTGGCCTCCATCGTCGAAAAGGTGCAGGCACTCGACATGGACGACGTCCGCAGCCAGATCACCGAACAGCAGGACGCGCGACGGAGCGACCAGGCATGAAACGCCTGGCCGTGCTGTTGCTGGCGGCCGGGCTGGGCAGCATCCTGACGGCCGGCGCGGAGGAAGCGCCGCGCTACAATCAGGTCAACCTCGACGCGCAGGTCACCGAGCAGGTCGGCAACGACACGATGCACGTGAGCATGAACACGTACGGGGAACACCGCGAGGCGGCCAAGCTGGCCGCGCAAATCAACCGGGACATGGAGTGGGCGCTGGCGCTGGCGAAGCCGCACACGGAGATCAAGGTCGGCACCGGCGGCTATCAGACCTGGCCGCTGCCGTCGAAGGACAACCTCACCACCACGGGCTGGCGCGGTCAGCAGATGCTGACGCTGGAGAGCCGTGACAGCGAGACGCTCAGCCAGCTGGTGGGGCAGCTTCAGGCGCGCCTGAAGATCAATGCCATGAACTTCACCGTGTCCGACGAAAAACGCGTTGCCGTGGAGAATCGCCTTATCGACAGCGCGCTGGAGGCGTTCAAGACACGTGCAAACCTCGTCAGCGCCAACCTCAAGGCCGGCGGCTACAAGGTTGTCACCCTCAGCATCAGCACCTCCGCGCCGTCGCCGCCGGTCGTCTACCGTCAGCGCATGGCGGTTACGGCCATGGAAGCCGCGCCGGCCGTCGCCGTCGAGAGCGGGGAGAGCGAAGTCCGCGTGACGGTGAACGGGACGATCGAGCTGCTGAAATAAAGCGGCCGGATACATACCGGGGAAACAGGAATATCATGTCATCAGCCCACGCCAAGGTCAGGACTGGAGCGGAACGTGTATTTCGATACCGGTCTATCCGGTCGTCCGGTCATACCGGGCAAGGCACCAGGCAATGATCTACAAAGGCAGCTGCCACTGCGGTCGGATTGCTTTCGAGGTCGAGGGTGACCTCGAACAAGTGACGGATTGCAACTGTTCGATCTGCGCCCGGAAGGGTGCGCTGCTCTGGTTCGTACCGCGGGACAGGCTGCGCCTGCTCACGCCGGAAGGCGATCTCGCCACCTACACCTTCGGCACGCATACGATCAGGCACCAGTTCTGCCCGGCCTGCGGCATCCACCCGTTTGGAGAGGGAACCGATCCTTCCGGCCATCGCATGGCCGCGATCAACGTTCGCTGTCTCGAGGGCGTGGAGTTCACCGCTCTCCCCGTCAGGCATTTTGACGGCCGTTCACTTTGACCGGGAATCCGGGGCGATGCCCGACCTGACGGGAAATGCAGGGCTGACCGCGTTGCCGCGTCTGGTAATGGCCCGCAGGTGCCAGGCCACCGGTTAATCCCCGTGTTCATCGGACACTTCGGCGCCGGGTTCGCGGCAAAATCCGTAGCACCCAGGGTCTCACTCGGCACGCTGTTCCTTGCCGCGCAGTTCATCGACCTGTTGTGGCCGGTGCTGTTGTTGCTGGGTGTCGAGCGCGTGCGGATCGAGCCCGGTGCGACCGCGGTCACGCCCCTGGTCTTCGAGCATTACCCGATCTCGCACAGCCTGGCGGCCGTCGTCGGCTGGGCGTTGCTCCTGGGCCTGGGCTACCGGCTGGTGCGGCGGGAAAACCGCGGGGCGATCGTCGTCGCGCTCCTGGTCATCAGCCACTGGTTGCTCGATACCATCGTGCACCGGCCCGACCTGCCCCTGCTTCCGGGCGGCGCCGCGCGGGTCGGTCTGAACGCCTGGTCATCCCTGTCGTTGACGCTGGCCGTCGAGGGGCCACTGTTTGCGTTGGGCTTCTGGCTGTATGTGCACAGCACCGTGGCCGTCGATGCCGTCGGTTGCTGGGGCCTCGCGGGGCTGGTGGGAATGTTGACCGCGGTCTACCTCGGCAACCTGTTCGGCGGTCCTCCACCGAGCGTCACGGCCATTGCCTGGGCCGGGCAGCTGCAATGGCTGCTGGTGCTGTGGGGCTACTGGGTCGACCGGCACCGGGCTTCCGCTTAGCGGCAAACGGGCCGCAGGATGCAAGCAGCGGCCTCGATAGTCCCGCCACCCGACGCCGTGGGGCGATCTTTCCGCAGGACGTTTCCGGTCTCCGGCGCGCGCTGATGCGGGCCCACAGGGCATGGGCTATGCAAAATGTACTGTCCCGTACTACGCTGAAACCACCCGTCCGATCATTTACACGGAGAACATTATGGATCGCAATCCGGTTGGCTGGTTTGAAATCTACGTGCAGGACATGTCGCGTGCGAAGGCCTTCTACGAAGGCGTGTTCCAGGTCAGCCTGGAGCGGTTACACATGCCGGACATCGAGATGTGGCGCTTCCCCTCTGCGCCGGGTCTTCTCGGCGCCGGCGGTTCGCTGGTCAGAATGGAGGGCGCGTCCGCGGGCGGTAACAGCATCCTGGTCTACTTCAACTGCACGGACTGTGCCGTTGAGGCGGGGCGCGTAGCCGCTCACGGCGGGCGCGTGGAGCGGGACAAGATGGCCATTGGCGAATACGGCTTCATCGCTCTGGCGCTCGACACCGAGGGCAACCGCTTCGGCCTGCATTCGATGAGTTGAGAGGGTTGCGAGGGGCCGGTGGAAATGCAGCTGTGCCGTATTGACATCCCCGCACCGCAGCCCGCGGACACCGCCTGCTCCGGCCTACGTCGGTTAATCCGGGCTACTCCCCGACCAGGTCCGGCTCCCCGCAGTGCGCGGCGATCTCGTGGCGGGCGGCGTCCCGCAGATCCAGCGCGACCTGCCAGCCCTCGCCGACCGGCTGGATCGGTTCGCAGATCGTGACCTCGATCCGGCCGCGGCGCGGGAACCACCTGTCGCCGCGCACCATGTTGCGCGCACCGCGGATGGCGACCGGTACCACCGGTACGCGGGCGCGTGCGGCGGTGACGAAGGCGCCCATGCGAAACGGTTGCAGGCCCTCGAAGGTGGTGAAAGTGCCCTCGGGAAAGAACACGATGGACTGGCCGTTGCGGGACTTGTCGGCGATACGCTTCACGTCGCTGCTGCCCTTGCTGGCATTGAAGCGATCGACGAATTCGACGCCGAAGCGCTTCAGGATAAGGCGTACCGGCAGGATGCGCGCCAGCTCACCCTTGACGATGAAGTGGATCGGTATGTCCAGCGCCGCGGTCACGATGAAGCCGTCCAGATAGCTGGCGTGGTTGGCGACGATGACCTGCGCCTTGTGCGGATCGAGGTGCTCCTGTCCACTGATCCTGAACGGCGTGAAGGTGCAAAGGAACAGCAGCCGCGCGCCCCAGTGCGCCAGCTTGCGGCGCCCGTGCTCGAACGGCGTGAATACCACCAGTACCCAGGCCAGCACCCCGAGAACGACGAACACCGGCCACACATAGGCGGCATACAGCCACTCGCCCGCGGTGCGTCCACCGCCGGTCACGGCGGGCGCCGCCGGTCCGCCGAAATCGCCCATCAGGAGGTCAGCGGCGGCGTTGGCGCCGGTCTGCTCCGGGCAGGGACGGTAGGTGTCATCGCCGGACAGCCCCGCACGAATGGCGTACATCAGGTCATTGGGTGTCCCGGCGCACACCCCGGCGCCTTCGGTCAGCGCCACATCGAGCGCCTGCTCGATGCGGCCGTGCAGTTCGGTGCGTGCGATGCTGTCCAGGCCCAGTTCCCGTTCCAGGTGGGTGTCGGGCGTGAAATGCAGGTTCTTCCACTTCGGATGCACCTCCCCCACCAGCTCGCGGATAATCGAGAGCAGGGTGCTCATCTCCGGCGGCTCGCGTGCGGCCGCGGCGGGCGTGGGCGTATCGGTCATGGTTGCTGTGTCGGCATCGAGAACGTATCGTGTGCGCAGAATATCCCGATACAGGCCCGCCGTGAAGCAGACCCGCCACGCCAGCACCGGCACCGACATCCCGCAGGATCCCGCGCTGCAGGCCGAGCTGCGCGAGATCGAACGCTTCGCCGATGTCCTGTGGATGGAGCGCGGCCTGAGCGACCACACGCTGGCGGCCTATCGCAACGACCTGGCCGGACTGGCCGGCTGGCTTCTGGCGCGCGGGCGGACCCTGTTGGAGGCGCGGCGCCAGGACCTGCTGGACTATCTTTCGGCGCGGGTCATGGACGGTGCCCGGCCGCGCACCACGGCGCGCCTGCTGTCCTCGCTGCGCCGCTACTACCGTCACCAGGTACGCGAGGGGCGCCTGCAGGAAGATCCCAGCGTGCGCATCGACTCGCCGCGCATCGGCCGGCCGCTGCCGGACACCCTGAGCGAACAGGACGTGGTCGTGCTGCTGCAGGCGCCGGACATCACCGATGCGCTGGGGCTGCGCGATCGCGCCATGCTGGAACTGCTCTATGCCTGCGGCCTGCGCGTGTCCGAGCTGGTCGGCCTGACCGCCGACCAGGTCGACCTCTCGCAGGGCGTGGTGCGGCTGTGCGGCAAGGGCGGCAAGGAGCGCCTGGTGCCCCTGGGAGAGGAGGCCGTGGAATGGCTGCAGCGCTACCTCACCGAGGCGCGCGGGCTGCTGGCCGGTTCGGCCCGCCACCTGTTCGTATCGCGCCGTGGTCAGGGCATGACGCGCCAGACGTTCTGGCACCGCCTGCGACGGCATGCCATTAAAGCCGGGATAAACAAGCACTTGTCGCCACACACCTTGCGCCACGCCTTTGCCACCCACCTGCTCAACCATGGCGCGGACCTGCGCGTGGTGCAGATGCTGTTGGGGCATAGTGACCTGTCGACGACACAGATTTATACTCATGTGGCGCGCGAGCGACTCAAGGATCTGCACGCGCTGCACCACCCGCGCGGCTGAATGCGGCTACTGCGGGCTTACCCGAGCGGCGACGGACGGCTGAAACCTGCCTGTCGATACGCGGTCATAGCTTGTTCAAGCCCGATAAAACCTGGAAATCATCATGAAAACGAAACGATCCATCGCAGTCTGCCTGCTGGCGCTCGGAATGCTCTCGCTCCACCTCGCCGATGCCGGCACCAGTACCGAGGATACCGTCCGCAAGGCGGTCAGTAATGTCCTGCCGGATGCCATTGTGGACAGCATCACGCCGTCGCCGATTCCCGGTATGTCGGAAGTGCTCATCGGCGCCAAGCTGTTCTACGTCACCGATGACGGCAAGTATATCTTCAACGGTACCCTGATCGAGCTGGCCACACGCACCGACCTGAGCGAAAAGCGCCTGAGCAGCGTGCGGCGTGCGCTGCTCGACAAGGTCAGCGAGAAGGACATGATCATCTTCCCGGCCAGCCACCCGCGCCATACCCTGACGGTGTTCACGGATATCGATTGCGGCTACTGCCGCAAGTTGCACAAGGACATCGACAAGTACAACGAGGAAGGCATTACCGTGCGCTACCTGCCGTTCCCGCGTACCGGTCCGAATACGCCGTCCTACTACAAGGCGGTGTCGGTGTGGTGCAGCGCGGATCGCCAGAGTGCGCTGACGCGCGCCAAGACCGGCGCGGACGTGCCGAACGCGAGCTGTGACAATCCGGTCCTCGCCAGCCTGGCGCTCGGCCACAAGCTAGGCGTGAGCGGAACTCCATCGCTGATCCTGGAAGACGGTCAGCTGTTACCGGGTTACGTGCCGCCGAAAAAGCTCGCCCAGGTGCTCGACAAGGGGCTGTAAAATCGGTACATCGCCGGCACGCTGATTCTCCCAATGATCGCGACGCGGCGCATACTGCGGTAGCCGTACCCCTACAGCAGCGCGGTCGACATCCTGCGCCGGTAGGTGTTCACCAGATCGCCTTCGTTGCCGAGCAGGTCGAACACCGCCAGCATCGCCTTGCGCGGTGCCTCGTCCTGAAACCCGCGATCGTGCTGCAGCAGGTACAGGAAGTGTTCCAGTGCCGCCCCCACCCGGTCGTCCAGGACGCAGGCGGCGCCCAGCCGGTAACGTAACACGCTGTCCTCGGGCTGGGCCTCGACGGCACGTTCGAGCGCGGCGAGGTCCTCCACGTCACCGGCCGCCCGTGAGAAATCGAGCAGCGCACGCAGGCGCGTCGCTTCGGCCTCCTGACGTACGTCGAAGGGCAGTTCACCCAGCAGCCGTTCCGCCTGCGAGGGCTGGCCGGCCGTCAGGCTGAGCTCGGCGTAATCCAGCGTGACCTGGTGATTGTCGGGTTCCCGGGCGTGCGTCGCCTCCAGCAGTTCGAACGCCTGTTCGTGAGCCCCCTGCTCGAACAGGCGGCGCGCCTGGCTGCGCAGCTTGTCCGATTCGCGCTCGATGTAGCGGTCGAGCAGGATACGCAGGGTCGATTCGGTCTGCGCTCCGAGAATTTCCTCGACCATTGCACCACCCTTGAACAGCCGCATGGTCGGCAGGCTGCGGATATTGTGCTGCATGGCGAGTTCCCGCTGCTCGTCGGTGTTGACCTTGGCCAGTACGAAACGGCCGGCGTAGTCCTCCGCCAGTTTCTTCAGCACCGGCATCTGCATCTGGCAGGGGCCGCACCAGTTTGCCCAGTAGTCGACCAGCACCGGGACCTGTTGCGAACGCTCCAGCACCTGTGCGGAAAAAGTCTCGAGTGTTACATCAGCTATATCTTGCAACATATTCATAACTATAAATCATTTGAATTGAATATACGGCGCAGATCGCGCCCCCAGGAAACGGACCGGGGAAAGGAGCGCGTGAGCGGCATCCAGAACCGGCTCCAGTCTGGCCGCCCCGGCATGGCACGGGCCAGCCGCCCGGGCGCTGCGCGCGCTTACCTGCGCCTGCCTCCGCGATCCGTTTACATCCCGAACAGCGACCTACCCACGGAAGGGAAGGGGTGGCGGATTGGTCTGTGGCGATCAGGCCCGGTGCGCGAACAGGGATCCGCTCAGACGTGCCCGTCCGGGTTACTGATGCCGGTTCACAAATGCCGCCAGCAGTGCCGGGGGCGTGACTGCGCATCTGTCAGGCGCCGGATTGTAACCTATCCACGCAGACCAGTTCACGGCAGGCCGTGAACAGCAGACAGGCCCGCAGGCGGTGCTGCGGCCACAGCCGGTGTAAGGCGCTCGCGTACAAGCCGAGCTGGGCGCGGTAGCCGTCGGTCAGCGCATCCAGGCGGCCGGGTGTGGCATGGGCATGGGTCTTGTAGTCCACCAGCATGGCGGTATCAGCGCTGACGACGAGGCGGTCGATGATGCCATGGACCAGCCGCGTGCCGTCGAGGAATTGCACCGGAACCTCGTTCCAGGCCTGCGTGTAACGGCCGGCATCGAACAGTTCCGCCAGGCGCGGGTCGCCCACGACGGCGCACGCGTGCTGCCACCACTGTGCAAATTCGGGATCGTCGGGTTCGCGCTGCAGGAGGGCGGCGAGCGTCGCGCGCAGTGCGGCATCGACGGGACCTTGCGCACGACTCAGGTGGTCGAGCAGGGTGTGGATGGCGATGCCGCGCTCGCGCCCGTCGGGATCGCCCGAGGTGGCGGCGGGCGTGTGCACCTGCCGGCTGGGAGCGATGCGGGTGACGGTCGGTGTGATTTGAACCGGATGCGCCAGCCGTGCATCAACCTCGAACGCGAGTGGCGGCCCGCTTACCCGCGGCGTCAGGGCGGCCGGGGTACCGGTCTCGCGATACCGGTGTCCGTCCGCAGCGCGCGGCCAGTCCGCGAGCGCCGCATCGATCAACGCGTACCAGCTGCCCGCGTAACCGCGCTCCGGCCGGCTTCCGGAGATGAACAGGAACTGGCGCGCGCGGGTCAGCGCCACGTAGAGCAGGTTGGCGTCCTCGGTGTGCCGTTGTGCATCTTGCTGGTCAAGCAGGGCACGCGTGGCCGGGTCCATGTCCGTGCGCGTGCCGGCCAGCGTGAACAGATCGGGTCGCGCATCGGCATCCGACTGCCGGAGCAGGACCGTGTAGGCGTCCCGGTTGGCCGGCGTCACGGCGGCATCGGCGAGGAAGACCACGGGGGATTCGAGTCCCTTGGCGCCGTGGATGGTGAGCAGCCGCACGCGCTCCCCTGTGGCATCGTCCGGCGTACTTTCGTCGGGCTGGTCCTGATCGGAGGCGCGCAGTCGTTCGAGTTGCTCGAGGAAGCGCGGCAGGCTCGGGTAGCGGCCGTGGTCGATCTCCAGCGCCAGTTCTATGAAACGGGTCAGGCTGGCGTGCGCGCGCGGTTGCAGTGCGGGCGGGAAGGCGGCCTCGTAGCGCTGGACGACCTCGCCCTCGTGGAAGATGCGGTCGAGCAGGTCGTGCACCGGCACCTGGCCGGCCAGCGCTCGCCAGCGTTCCAGCAACGCGTGGATGGCAACGTAGGGCTGTTCCCCGTCCGCGGCCAGCTGCGCAAGGCGCTCGTACCAGTGAGCCGCATCGCCGCCGGCCAGCGGCACCAGCTGTTCGCTGTCCAGGCCGAACAGGGGCGCGCGCAGCACCTGCGCCAGGGCCAGGTTGTCGTAGGGGGCGATCAGGGTGTTCAGCAGCGCGACCAGGTCGCGCACCTCAAGGTTTTCCAGCAGCAGGCCCTTGCTGGCGCTGAGGTAGGGGATGCCGGCTGCGCGCAGCGCTGCCTCGTAGGCGCCCGCATGGGTGCGCTGACGCAGCAGGATCATGACATCGCCGTAACCCAGCGGCCGCGTCACGCCGTCTTTCGTGACGGTCGTGTCCGCTGCGAGCAGCCGTTCAATCTGTCGCACGATCAGGTCGGCCTCCGTGGCGTAGCGCGCGTCCTCGGGTAGCCTGCGCGGTTCCTCCAGCGGATTGCGCAGGCCGTTGCGGGGCCCCGTGTCCGCCGTCTCCGTCTCGTCGGCCGTGACCAGCGGCAGCAGTTCCACGCGGCCGTGGAGATCGGCCAGGTGGGTGGTGTGCGGGGTGAAATCACCGAGCAGGGTGCCCAGCGGCGGCATCATAAACACGGTGTTGACGCAGTCCATGATCGCTTTGGCCGAGCGCCGCGAAGCGTCCAGCGGAAAGCGCTGTGCCCGCAGATGTCGCTCCAGCCAGTCCGATGCCTGCTCAAGCAGCGCCGGGTCGGCGCGCCGGAAGCTGTAGATGGACTGTTTGCGGTCGCCCACCAGGAACACCGAGCGCCCGCGGTCATCGCCGCCGGCTGCCAGTTCCTCCAGCAGCGGCAGCAGCAGGCGCCATTGGGTCGGGTTGGTGTCCTGGAATTCATCCACGAGCAGGTGGTCGATGCGCGCGTCCAGCTTGTACTGCACCCAGCTCGCATGCGCGCTGCGGTTGAGCAGTTCGCAGGCCTGCCATTCGAGGTCGGAAAAGTCGAGCACACGACGCTCGCGCTTGATGCGCTGGAAGTGTTCCAGCAGGCGCAGGCCGGCGGTGTACCACGCCGTGGTGGTGACGAAGCGCCGGTGGCGGGCGCGGGCCCCGTGCAGCGCCAGCAGCCGTTCGCTCACCGTCGCGTGCAGGTCGAGGAAGCGTATCTCGCCGTCCTGGCCGAGCCGCTGTTGCTGCGATTGACTGGCCCTGCGTGCGCGCGGCGTGCCGCCCTGCGTCAGGAACGCCGGGGTGATCGCGTCGAGCAGTTCCGCTGCCGCCGGTGCTCCGGCCAGGGCATCGGCCAGCTGCCTGCCCATGTCCCGGTCTTTGCCGGTATTGCGTCCGAGCAGGCCGGCGAACTCCGCCAGTTGTGCCAGCAGGGCCTCGTCGGGGAAACCGGCCAGCGGATCCTGCGCCGGATCGATATCCAGGAACGTGGCGAGCCGGCGGCGGGCGAAGGCAAGCGCGTCCGGTACGTCCTGCACCCAGGCCCACCAGTCGCTGCGTCGGGCGAGAAAGGCGTGCAGGGACGCCTCCGCGTTGTACAGGCCGTTGCACCGTTCGACCAGCAGTGCGAGCGCGCCTGCCAACTCACCGTCCGGTTGCGCGGCCGTCTCCGCCAGTAGCGCGTCACGCGCGGCCTGTTCCGTCAGTCCGGTGGTTTCCAGGATGTCGAAGCCGGGCGTGATGCCGGCTTCGAGCGGAAAGCGCTGCAGCAGCTCCTGGCAGAAGGCGTGGAAGGTGGTGGCGCGCAGACGCCGGGGATCGAACAGGATCCGTTCGTAGAGGCCGCGGGCGACCGCCCGTACCGCGTCATCCGGAATGATGCCGCATCGCGCGAGCAGGGCGTCGAGCCGATTCGGTGCGACACACATCAGCTCGCGCAGCCGCTCCATGATGCGCTGCTCCATCTCACCCGCAGCCTTGCGCGTAAAGGTGACCGCGAGGATGCTCTCGGGCTGCACACCCGCGAGCAGCAGGCGCAGGATGCGCGTGACCAGCAGCCAGGTCTTGCCGGTGCCGGCCGAGGCGTGCACGCTGGCATTGTGCGCGGGATCGGTCGCCTGGCGCGTGGTTACGGACGGTGAATCGCTCATGCGTCCGTCTCCGGCCAGGCCTGGCGCCGGCACAGGCCGTCCATGTCGCAGTGCCGGCAGGTATCGGCATCGCCCCAGGCGGGCAGCGGCGTGCCTGCCGCGATGGCTTCGAGCACCGTGACCAGTCGCGCCTGCACATCCGCACTCAGCCGCGTCAGCGTCTCGCCCTCCAGCGCAGCGCCGGTCTTCACTTTTTTGTCGACCATGACGTATTCGACCCGCGCCGGCGGGTGATCCGCGAGCGCCGCATAGGAGGGCAGCTGCACGGCCTCACCGGCGTCGACAGCAGCCTGGTCCGGCATGCCGCCGGTCTTGTAATCGATGATGGCCTCGCCGGCATCGCCGCTGTCGAGCCGGTCGAGCCGGCCTTCCAGCACCTGGCCGGAGGCGAGCGGCCGCTCGCAGGTCAGCTCGCCGTTCGTGAAGCGCCAGTCCCGCTGGCGCGCGAGCTGCCAGTCGATGTAGTCCGGTACCATCACCAGCCAACGCCGCAGCCAGGCGCGGTGCGCGTAGTTGTCTTCCAGCTCGCGTGTGAACACCCGCCGCGAGACCGCCTCCAGCCGTGCGACCGCGGCGGCGCGGGTGCCCGTGTCGAACGCCGCGAGCGGTGGGGGGAAATCGTTGCCGCCCTGGTGAAAGCGGTGCAGGGCCTCGTGCACCAGCATCCCGTAGTCTGATTTTTCAAACGCCAGCTTGACCTCTTCGCGGGCCCTGAGACCGAGGCCGCCGGCCGCGAAGAACCGGTACGGACAGTCGATGAGGTCGCCGTGCGTGGTGACGCTCAGTCGTGCCGGCAGTTGCGCGGCGGGCAGCGTCGGCGCGGGGCGGCGCGTGGCCGCGGGCGATGGCAGCGGATGCCGGCCGGCGACGCGCGCGCCGGGCCGATCGAGCAGGGACTGCAGCCGGGCGGCGTGCAGCGGCTCCCCCCAACCCAGTTGCTGGAGGTCCTCGATGGCGGCGAGCCAGGCCCCCGGCGTGCGTGGTTCGCCATTGTCTTCGCGGTGCCAGGTCATCAGCGCGCGCGGCGCGGACTCCAGCAGGCGCCGGAAGCGGTCGCGCTGCAGGCGGTACTGATCGGGCCACACCGGCAGTCCGAGTTCACCGCGCACCCGGTCGTTGAAAAACGGCGAGCCGGCGGTGGCCGCGGGCAGGTGTCGGCTGTCGCAGGCGCCGATCACCAGGCCGGCGAAGCGGCCCAGCCGTGCCTGCTCGAGGGAGAGCAGCCATACCACGCTGTCACCGGCGGGGGGGCTGAAATCGTGCCGTTCCAGGGTTGCGCCCAGCCAGCCCCGGAACTCCAGCCAGGTCATTCGCATGTCGCTGTGCCTCGCCGCGGCATCGAGCTGCCGCCATTCCTGCTGGATGCGCTGGCCGGCGGGGTCGTCTTCGAAGGCACTCCACAGGCCGAGCCGCTCCAGGCTCGCGCGTAACGCCGCCAGCAGCCGCGTCGGCGGGTGTTCGCCCGCGAGGCACGCACGCAACGGACCGGCGGCCTCGTCGAGTTCGTCGATCAGTCGGTGCAGACGCTCCGCGGCGGCAACCGTCCAGGACGTCCGGTAATGCGCGAGCCGTCTGTCGATGTGCGTACGGTAACGTGCCAGCCCGCGCGCGATGCCCTCGCGCTGCACGATGTCGCGTTCCAGCCGGAATACGGTCGCGCTGAAGGCCTCGCGGTCCTCATGCGGGAAGCTGAACGGCGATTTCAGCACGTCGAGCAGGGGCGCGTGGGCGAAGTCCTCCTCCACGGTTTCCAGCCAGCGTTCCAGCACAGCCGCCGCGCTGGTGGTGGACAGCGCCCAGCCGCCCGGGTCCTGCAGGGAGATCCCGGCGCGTTCGAGCAGCGCGCGTACGCGCCGGCCGAGCCGGCGGTCCTCGGTCACGATGCCGATCGGCTGGTGTCCCTCGATCAGCCAGCACCGTACCTGCAGTGCGATGGCGCACGCCTCCTGTTCGGGGGAGGCGGTGGCCAGCGTGCTTAGGGTGCCGTGCAGCGGCGAGTCGGGATGGCGTGCGCGCAGGGCGGCGGCACGTTCCGGCAGCGCCGGGCCGCCACTGTCGAACACGCTGTCGAGGCACATGCCCAGCGGCGTTCCGGCGTTCACTGGCGAGCCATGCGCCAGCAGTCGTCGCGCCACATCCGGCCGCGGTGTGTCTGCCGTCGGCAGGGGCCGGTACAGGAAACACCGCGCACGGTTCGCCGTGAGCAGGCGCTCGATCCATTCTCCTTCCGCGTCGGTGAGGGCGTCGAAACCGGCGAACACGAAGTGCCGGGGGGCATCGGTCGAAAATCCGGCCAGACGCTGCAACGTGGCCATGCCCGGGTCGAGCAGGCCCTCCGCCTGCAGCTGGGTATGCCAGGCCTGCCACAGCCGGTGCACCACGCGTGCCTCCATCCCGAACGGTTCCGGCAGCTGATGCGCGATCCCGTAGGCGGCGGCGAGCCTGGCCGTGAATGCTTCCAGTCGCGCCGGGACCGGGATGCGGTTGAGCGTCAGCTCGTCGAACAGCGTGAAGAACACGGCGGCCAGTCGCCAGGGATCCTGTTCACCGAACAGTGCCGCATGCCCGCGGATGGCATCGACCAGTAGCAACTCGCGGCGTGCCCGTCCGGGGATCACCGCATCGAGGGGGGCGTGCGCGGCCAGCCAGCGTTCCGGTGTGTCGATGTGCGGACCGAGCAGGGCGGCATGGCCGCGCGCGGCGGCGGCCCGCAGCAGGGCGTGCCGCAAGTCGGTGGCAAAGTGCAGGTCGGGGAGCAGGACGAGGGTGTCGGTGAGGTCGGGCAGGGCCGTGGCATGTTCGATGATATGCCGTGCGAGTACGGCCAGCAGGTCGACGTGACAGGGGACCTGTATGACCGGTGCGTTCATGCGTGCCGGAGCGGGGTTGGTGTCGCGCGGCCGGTGTGCCGCGACCGCGTGGCGGTACCGGGCGTCGGTGGACTCAACGCTCCAGGAGTTTCAGCTTGTCGGGCTTGTCCTTCCACTCCTCGGCGTCGTCCGGCGGGGCTTTCATCTGCGTGATGACCGGCCAGAGCCGGGACAGTTCGGCATTCAGTTCCAGGAACTGCTCCTGGCCGGCCGGCAGGTCGCCTTCATCGAAGATGGCGCCGATCGGGCATTCCGGTTCGCAGAGCGTGCAGTCGATACATTCGTCCGGGTCGATGACGAGGAAGTTGGGGCCTTCATGGAAGCAGTCGACCGGACAGACCTCGACACAGTCCGTGTATTTGCACTTGATACAGTTTTCAGTCACAACGAATGTCATGCACCTCTCCCGTCAGCCGGGTGCGCCGCACCGCGCTGTTTTCAGTTTCAGGCAGGTTATCACGTTACGCGTTCAACCTGCTGTAATAAGCATAATTTAGTTTCATAAGCCGCCGACGTGGTCCGCCGTATGCCGCAAAGTATACCCGTAAAGCGCCGTACTTATGAATGCAGGTCCTGCTGCGCCAGGTCCTTCAGGGCATAGAGCTGCGCGAGCGCCTCGCGCGGACTCAGGCTGTCCGGATCCAGCGATTCCAGTGCCTCGAACAGGCGGTTGTCCGGCGCGTGTTCGAACAGCGGCATCTGGGGCGTGGCGGGTGCATCCAGCGCCTGCGGCTGACGCTCCAGATCCGCCAGTCGTGCCTGCGCCTGGCGGATGACCGCAGGCGGCACGCCGGCCAGGGCGGCGACGTGCAGCCCGTAGCTGCGGTCGGCAGCGCCGTCGCGCACGTTGTGCAGAAACACGATGCGGTCCTCGTGCTCGGTGGCGTCGAGGTGCACGTTGGCGATGCCGTCATAGTGTCCGGGCAGGGCCGTGAGTTCGAAGTAATGGGTCGCGAACAGGGTATAGGCCTTGATGCGCACCGCGAGATCGACGGCGCAGGCCCAGGCCAGTGCCAGCCCGTCGTAGGTGCTGGTGCCGCGGCCGATCTCGTCCATCAGCACCAGGCTGTGCGGCGTCGCGTTGTGCAGGATATTGGCCGTCTCCGTCATCTCCACCATGAAGGTGGAGCGCCCGCCGGCGAGATCGTCGGCCGCGCCGATGCGCGAGAAGATGCGGTCCACCGGACCGATCTCGGCGCTGTCCGCGGGCACGCCGCAGCCGATGTGCGCCAGCAGCACGATGAGCGCGGTCTGGCGCATGTAGGTGGACTTGCCGCCCATGTTCGGGCCGGTGATCACCAGCATGCGCCGGCTGTCGTTGAGCCGGGTGTCGTTGGGAATGAACGGATCGTCCATCAGCTGCTCGACCACCAGGTGGCGCCCGCCCTCGATGCGGATGCCGCGGCGCGGGGAGAGCTGGGGACGGCACAGGTTGAGGGTACGGCTGCGCTCGGCGAAGTTGACCAGCACGTCGAGCTCGGCGATACCCTCGGCTGTGCACGCGAGCGGTTCCAGTGCCGCCATCAGCGTATCGAGCAACGCGTCGTAGAGTGCCTTCTCCAGCGCCAGCGCGCGTTCGTGCGCACTGAGCACCTTGTCCTCGTGCGCCTTCAGCTCCGGTGTGATGTAGCGTTCCACGCCCTTGAGCGTCTGGCGGCGCTGGTAATGCGCCGGCACCCGGTCGACCTGCAGGCGACTGACCTCGATGTAGTAACCGTGCACCCGGTTGTAACGGATCTTCAGGTTCGCGATACCGGTGCGCTCGCGTTCGCCGGCCTCCATTTCCAGCAGGCAGGCGTCGCCGTGCTCGCTCAGGTCGCGCAACGCGTCGAGTTCCGCGTCGTAGCCCGCGGCCAGTACGCCGCCGTCGCGGAGCAGCGGCGGCGGGACCTCCATGACGGCGCGCACGAGCAGGGCATGGGTGTCGGCATGCGTACCGATGCGCCCGGCCAGTTCGCGCGTGAGCGGGTCATCGGTCTGCGCCAGTTCGTCTTGCAGGGCCGGCAGCAGCGCCAGGCTGTCACGTAGGCCGGACAGGTCGCGCGGGCGCGCCGACTTCAGTGCGATGCGCGCGAGGATGCGCTCGATGTCGGCGCAGCCGCGCAGCCGGTCGTGGATGACGGCATCGAGCCCGTCCTCCGCCAGCGCGGCCACGCACTGGTGGCGTTGCTCCAGCAGCGCATGATCGCGCAGCGGCCGCTGCAGCCAGCGTCGCAGCTGGCGTCCGCCCATGGCCGTGGCGGTATGATCGAGCACGCCCGTGACGGTATGTTCCCGGCGTCCGGAGACGGCGGTTTCCAGTTCCAGGTTGCGGCGCGTGGTGGCATCCAGCACCAGAGTGTCTTGGCGCGATTCGACCCGCAGGCCGCGCAGGTGCGGTAGTGCGCTGCGCTGGGTGTTTTTCACGTACTCGAGCAGCCCGCCGGCCGCGCCGATCGCCGCCGGCAGACGTTCGACGCCGAAGCCGGACAGGTCGCGGGTGCCGAACTGTGCGTTGAGCTGGCGGCGTGCGCTGTCGGTCTCGAACAGCCAGGGGGGCTGGCGGCGCAGGCACGGGTGGGATGCCAGTCCGGGCGGGAGCGTGACGTCTTCGCCGGCGATCAGCTCGGCCGGGCCCAGGCGACCGATCTCGCCGAGCAGGGCCTCGACACCCTGGCACTGCTGCGCGACGAAGCGGCCGCCGGCCAGGTCGAGCGCGGCGATACCCCAGTCCGGCCCCAGCGGGTTGACGGCGACCAGCAGGGTGTCCTGACGCTCGTTGAGCAGGGCCTCCTCGGTCAGCGTCCCGGGTGTGACGATACGCACCACCTTGCGCTCGAGCGGTCCCTTGGCGGCGGCGGGATCGCCGATCTGCTCGCAGATCGCGACCGATTCGCCCTGACGCACCAGCCGTCCCAGGTACTGGTCGACGGCGTGCACCGGCACGCCAGCCATCGGGATGGCCTGGCCCGCGGACTTGCCGCGCGCGGTGAGGGTGATATCGAGCAGCCGGGCGGCGCGCCGGGCGTCGTCATAGAACAGTTCGTAGAAGTCGCCCATGCGGTAGAACAGCAGGATGTCCGGGTGCTCCGACTTGATGCCGAGGTATTGCTGCATCATCGGGGTATGATCGGACGCGGTGCGGGTCATGGCGCGCAAGTCTACCCGATTGCACGGGCTTTGCGCAGATGGCAGGCCGGCCGGGGCCGGACGGGGCGTGCAACGTAAAACGTGACAGGTAACATGTGAATGGCCACGGAACCTCACGGATATACACGGAATATAATCCGTTTCACTACTGCCCCATTTGCGTCACCGAGATACCCGCTACTTCTTGAATGGTCATTGACATCGGCTGTTTGCAAGTGAACCGGCATGCGCATGAAATGCGGTTGCAAAACACTGCGTTCCTTCCCCCTTCGGGAGAAGAACAGAGACTGTCCCCGCGAAGGCGGGAATGTGGGGATAGGAAACCCGGAAATTGGCTTGATTTGACCCCTTCTGCCTGGCCTCGCCCGGAGGGAGAGGGTATAGGTGGGACGGCAGTACGATAGGTTGTGAATACGCCACCGGCCAAAGCCGGTGGCTTCCGGCTGCGGCTGCAAGCCGGATCGATCGGCCATCCGGCCGATCAACCCCCACCCCCCAGGGGAGGGTTGGGGAGCGGGACGTCAAACAGAAAAACACCGTCATTTAACCCCTCATCCTGACCTGCTCCCGGAGGGAGAAGGAACCCTTTTTTCTGCCAGTGGCCCGCATTCTGCTGAACGGCATTTGCCTGCAGGGTGATCCGCCGCCAGCAGGCGGGGGGTTTACAGAGCCCCTGTCGGGGATACTAAATTTCATGTCGATGTCTACATTCCCCGCGGGTACACGCCGGGCAGGCACCGCGTCGCGGCCCACCGGAGCTTGCCGGACGGCAGGGTGAATAAACTCCCGACAGGATCGGATTCGGTCCGGGACGGCTTTGCGGGTATAGTGCGGCCAGATGGCAACGGGATGAGGCGGTCATGTCCGACCTCTACAAATTATCCGAACGCCTGGGCGCGCTGCTGGTGGCGCGCGGTCAGTGGCTGGCGGTGGCGGAATCCTGCACCGGCGGCTGGGTGGCCAAGTGCCTGACCGATGTGCCTGGCAGCTCGCGGTGGTTCGACCGCGGCTTCGTGACCTACAGCAATGCGGCCAAGCTGGACATGCTGGGCGTCGCGCAGGCCATCCTGACGCAGCACGGTGCTGTCAGCGAACCGACGGCTGAAGCCATGGCCGCCGGCGTACTGGCGCACAGTCGGGCCGCGGTCGCACTGGCGATCAGCGGCATCGCCGGCCCGGGCGGTGCGATGCCGGGCAAGCCGGTCGGCACGGTGTGTTTCGCCTGGGCGAGTGCGCAGGGCACCAGCCACAGCGAGACCCGACGCCTCGACGGTGACCGTGTACGGGTACGCCGCGCTGCGGTGGAAGTCGGGATCACCGGGCTGATCGAGCTCTGCAGCGATGCCTGACCCGACACGGCGACTGTTTTTCGCGCTGTGGCCGGACGACACGGTGCGCGCGGCGCTGGATGCCGCGGGCAGGACGGTGACCGGCAAACGCATCAAGCGGGTGGCGGCGGACAACCTGCACCTTACCCTGGCCTTCGCCGGTCCGGTGGCGGCGGATGTCGCTGCCTGTCTGGAACGCGCCGCGGCGGCCGTCCGGTTGCCGCCGTTCGAGCTCCGTATCGATCACGCCGGCTACTGGGCGCGCCCGCGTATCCTGTGGATCGGCCCGACCCACACGCCACCCGCGCTGTGGGATCTGGCCGGGACGCTGCGCGCCATCCTGGCGGACTGCGGCATCGCGCCGGAGGCGCGCGGTTTCCAGGCGCATGTCACCATCGCGCGCAGGTTCGTTCAGGCGGCCCCGGCCCCGGCGTTCCCCGCGGTATGCTGGCCGGTCAGCCGTTTCTGCCTGGTGCAGTCGGTCAGCGCTGATCACGCCTCCGTCTATCGTCCGCTGCGCGGCTGGCCGCTAGAGGGTGAATGATTTCTATGGGATAATCCGCGCGACCGGCGCGCCAGGGAGCGGCCTGCCACGAACACATTCCGGAGGAGATTGATGGACGACAACAAACGCAAGGCCCTGAGCGCGGCGCTGGGGCAGATCGAAAAGCAGTTCGGCAAGGGCGCCGTGATGCGTATGGGCGATGTCAGCGCGGTGCGAGACGTGGACGTCATCTCGACCGGCTCGCTCGCACTGGACGTCGCGCTGGGTATCGGCGGCCTGCCGCGCGGGCGCGTGGTCGAGATCTACGGCCCGGAGTCGTCCGGCAAGACCACGCTGACGCTGCAGGTGATCGCCGAGGCGCAGAAGAACGGCGGCACGGCCGCGTTCATCGACGCCGAGCATGCGCTGGATCCCATCTATGCCGAAAAGCTCGGCGTCAATGTCGACGAGCTGCTGGTATCGCAGCCGGACACCGGCGAGCAGGCACTCGAGATCACCGACATGCTGGTGCGTTCCGGCTCCATCGATGTCGTCGTGGTCGACTCGGTGGCGGCGCTGACACCGAAGGCCGAGATCGAGGGCGACATGGGGGATTCGCACATGGGCCTGCAGGCGCGCCTCATGTCGCAGGCCCTGCGCAAGCTGACCGCCAACATCAAGCGTTCCAACACCATGGTGATCTTCATCAACCAGATCCGCATGAAAATCGGCGTCATGTTCGGCAACCCGGAGACGACCACCGGCGGCAACGCGCTCAAGTTCTACGCCTCCGTGCGCATGGACATACGCCGCACCGGCGCCATCAAGAAGGGCGACGAGATCGTCGGCAACGAGACCCGCGTCAAGGTGGTCAAGAACAAGATGGCGCCGCCGTTCAAGCAGGCCGAGTTCCAGATCCTGTACGGCGAGGGCATCTCGCGCGAGGCCGAGCTGATCGATCTGGGCGTGCAGCACGGGTTCGTCGACAAGTCGGGCGCCTGGTACAGTTACGGGGACGACCGCATCGGCCAGGGCAAGGACAACGTACGCGAGTTCCTGAAACAGAATACGGACATCGCCGCCGAGATCGAGGGCAAGCTGCGCACGCTGCTGCTCGCCAAACCGGTGAAGGTCGTGGAAGAGGAGGCGCTTGAGGCCGAAGCCTGAGGAGACCACGGACGCGGCGGCCGTGCGGCGGAGCGCGCTGGATCTGCTGGCGCGCCGGGAGCACGGGCGGCACGAGCTGCTGCACAAGCTGCTGGCCCGCGGTTTCGACCCGCATGTCGTCGACAGCGTGCTGGACGCGCTGGAGTCGGACGGCCTGCTGAGCGATGTGCGCTTCGTCGAGCAGTTCGTCCGGGCGCGTTTCCAGCGCGGTTCGGGACCGCTGAAGCTCCAGGCCGAGTTGCGCGCGCGCGGCGTCGACAGCGCGCTGATCGAGCGCGCGCTCGAGTCGCTGGCGGAGGACTGGCAGGACCTGCTGCGCGTGGTGCGGGAAAAGAAGTTCGGTTCCGCGCTGCCGGGTGATGCGCGCGAGCGCGGCCGGCAGGCGCGCTTCCTCCAGCAGCGCGGCTTCACCATGGAACAGATCGGGCGGGCGTTCCGGGGCGGGTAGTGCAGGGACAGACCCCGTTTCCCGGAAACGGAAAACGGGGTCTGTCCCCCGGGTACCCGGTACCCCGGCCATCACTCCCCGGTATCCCGCAATCAGGTGTTCCAATCGTCCCCAAATCCCTGAATAATAACGTCCGCAATCAACCGGACCGAACCGTCTTGGACAACAGCAGCGCACAACTCCGCAAGGCCTTCCTGGAATTCTTCAGGGCGCGCGACCACAGCGTCGTGGCCTCGGCCCCGCTCGTGCCGCAGGACGATCCAACCCTGCTGTTCGTCAATGCCGGCATGGTGCAGTTCAAGGAGGTCTTCCTCGGCAACGAACAGCGTGCCTACACGCGCGCCGCCAGCAGCCAGCGCTGCGTGCGCGCCGGCGGCAAGCACAACGACCTCGATAACGTAGGCTATACTGCGCGCCATCACACCTTTTTCGAGATGCTGGGCAACTTCAGCTTCGGCGATTACTTCAAGCGCGACGCCATCCGCTACGCCTGGGAATTCCTGACCGTTTCGCTGCAGCTGCCGCCGGATCGGCTCTGGATCACGGTGTTCGACGAGGACGACGAGGCGGCCGGCATCTGGCTCGACGAGGTCGGGATCGATCCGCAACGCTTCCGCCGCATCGGCGCGGAGGACAATTTCTGGTCGATGGGCGACACCGGCCCCTGCGGCCCGTGCTCCGAGATCTTCTACGATCACGGTCCCGGCGTGCCCGGCGGTCCGCCCGGCGGTCCGGAGGCGGACGGCGATCGCTACGTGGAGATCTGGAACCTGGTTTTCATGCAGTACGACCGTGACGCGGCCGGCAACCTGAAACCGCTGCCGAAGCCGTCGGTGGACACCGGCATGGGCCTGGAACGCCTCGCCGCCGTGATGCAGGGCGTGCATTCCAATTATGAAATCGACCTGTTCCGGCACCTGGTGGAGGCGGCCGCGCAGATCGCCGGGACGTCGGACCTCGCGCATACCTCGTTGCGCGTGATCGCCGATCACATCCGTTCCTGCGCCTTCCTGATCGTCGACGGCGTGCTGCCGTCGAACGAGGGGCGCGGCTACGTGCTGCGGCGCATCATCCGGCGCGCGGTGCGTCACGGTTACCGCCTGGGCATCAACGAACCGTTTTTCTTCCGGCTGGTGGGGCCGCTGTGCGAAATCATGGGCGAGGCTTACCCGGAACTGCCAGCCGGCCGATCGACTGCCGAGCACATCCTGCGGCTGGAAGAGGCGCGTTTCGCCGAGACCCTGGAGCAGGGCATGCGCATTCTGGAAGAGGATCTGACCGGGCTGCAGGGTACGGTGATTCCGGGCGCAACGGCATTCAGGCTGTACGATACCTACGGTTTTCCGAGTGACCTGACCGCCGATATCGCACGCGAACGCGGCCTGACCGTCGACATGGACGGTTTCCGGGTCGCGATGGAGGCGCAGCGCGCCCGCGCGCGCTCGGCCAGCCAGTTTGCCACCGATTACTCGGGCGACGCGCGCGTCGCGGCGTGCACCGTGTTCACCGGCTACGAGTCCCTGGAGGGCGAGTCGACCATCACGAACCTGCTGCACGCGGGCAAGCCGGTGGAGCGGCTGGACGCCGGCCAGGACGGCATCGTGTTCCTCGACGAGACCCCGTTCTACGCCGAGTCCGGGGGGCAGGTCGGCGACCGCGGCCGGCTGGAAAGCAACAGTGCACGCTTCGATGTCGAGGACACGCGCAAGCACAGCGGCGCCGCCTTTGCGCATATCGGTACCGTGACGGAGGGCGTGCTACGCAAGGGTGACCGGGTCAGCGCCCTGGTCGACGCGCCGCGGCGCCAGGCCACCGTGCTCAACCACTCGGCCACGCACCTGCTGCACGCGGCCCTGCGCCACGTGCTGGGCACGCACGTGCAACAGAAAGGCTCGCTGGTCGAACCGGAACGGCTGCGCTTCGATTTCGCGCACTACGAGCCGGTCAGCCCCGCGCAGCTGCACCGGATAGAGGACCTGGTCAATGCGCAGATCCGCGCCAACGCGCGCGCGCAGACACGCGTGATGTCGATGGAGGACGCGCTGGCCTTCGGCGCCATGGCGCTGTTCGGTGAAAAGTACGGCGACGAGGTGCGCGTGCTCTCGATCGGTGATTTTTCCATCGAGCTGTGCGGCGGTACCCACGTCGCACACGCCGGTGACATCGGCCTGTTCCGTATCACCGCGGAGAGCGGCATCGCCTCCGGCGTACGGCGCATCGAGGCCGTGACCGGCGCACGTGCACTGCAGTGGGTGCGCGACAGCGAGCAGCGGCTCGCGCGCGTTGCCGAGCTGGTGAAGGGCAGTCGCGAGGACGCGGACGAACGCGTTGGCCAGTTACTGGAAAAGAGCCGCGCGCTGGAGAAGGACCTCTCGCGGCTCAAGGGCCGGCTCGCCAGCAACCAGGGCAGCGACCTGGCCGGGCAGGCCGTCGAGATCGCGGGCGTGAAGGTGCTGGCGGCCCGCCTGGACGGCGCCGACGGCAAGGTGCTGCGCGAGACCGTGGATCAGCTGAAGAACAAGCTCGGTTCGGCCGCGGTGGTACTGGCGGCCGTGGACGGTGACAAGGTCAGCCTGGTGGCCGGGGTGACGAAAGACCGCATCGACCAGCTGCGGGCCGGCGAGCTGGTCAACATGGTCGCGACCCAGGTCGGTGGCAAGGGCGGCGGACGCCCGGACATGGCCCAGGCCGGCGGCAATGATCCGGGTGCGCTGGACAATGCACTGGCCAGCGTGGAGCCATGGGTAAAAGCGCGTTTGCAGACAGCGGGTGGTGAGACCTGAGAGGTGTCAATGGCCGGGGTCGGCGCTGTCCGGGGCGGGGACCGGTCGCTGTCAGCTTCTGCCTGCCAGCGGCTGGTGACGCACGGCTTACAGATTAACCTGTAACACGAATTCAAATTGCTATGCCTTTGATCGTTCAGAAATACGGCGGCACATCGGTCGGCAGCCCCGAGCGAATCGGGCATGTGGCCGACAAGGTCATCGAATGGCGCAATCGCGGCTACGACCTGGTCGTCGTCGTCTCCGCCATGAGCGGCGAGACCAACCGCCTGATCGACCTTGCCAGCCAGATCAGCGACGCCCCGGTGCCGCGCGAGCTCGACGTGCTGCTGTCGACCGGCGAGCAGGTGACCATCGCGCTGCTCAGCATGGCGCTGGAACGGCGTAACTGTCCGGCACGTTCCTACACCGGTTCGCAGGTCCATATCCTGACCGACAGCGCACATAACAAGGCACGCATCCGGGCGATCGACGACCGCCACATCCACGTCGACCTGGCCGCGGGACAGGTCGTGGTCGTGGCCGGATTCCAGGGCGCGGACGAACACGGCAACATCACCACGCTGGGACGCGGGGGCTCCGACACCACGGCCGTTGCGCTGGCTGCGGCATTGAAGGCGGACGAGTGTCAGATCTACACCGACGTGGATGGCGTCTATACCACCGATCCGCGCGTGGTGCCGAACGCACGCCGCCTGGAACGCATCACCTTCGAGGAAATGCTGGAGATGGCCAGCCTGGGTTCCAAGGTGCTGCAGATCCGCTCGGTCAGTTTTGCCGGGCGCTACAACGTGCCGCTACGCGTGCTGTCGTCGTTCGAGGAAGGCGAGGGCACTTTGATCACCTACGAGGAAGCAGAGATGGAAGACGTACTGATATCCGGTATCGCTTTCAACCGAGACGAGGCCAAGTTGACGGTACTCGGTGTGCCGGATACCCCCGGCGTCGCGCACAAACTGCTCGGCCCCATCGCGAATGCAAATATCGAGGTGGACATGATCGTGCAAAATATCGCGCCGGACGGTGCGACCACCGATTTCACCTTCACCGTGCACCGCAACGAATACAAGCGCGCCATGTCGATCCTGGAGGAGACCGCGCATGAACTGGGTGCCCGGGAAGTGAGCGGCGATGACCGGATCGTGAAGATCTCGCTGGTCGGTGTCGGCATGCGCTCGCACGCCGGTATCGCCTCGACCATGTTCGAGACGCTGGCCCGCGAGGGGATCAATATTCGGATGATTTCGACCTCGGAAATCAAGATCTCCGTGGTTGTCGATGAAAAGTACCTGGAACTGGGGGTGCGGGCCTTACACGACGCCTTTCAGCTGGATCAATCGCCAGGCATTAAATAATTATATATAACAAAATGTTACAAGTACATGTTAATAACATGTCAAGGATATTCTCTTATCTCGAGTTTCATATATACTCATATATCAGGCGAGTCGGGTCGGGATCTCGCACAAGCCGGGGCTTCACCAGGCTGGCAGGCGCCGGAGAATAACGAAGAGCTGCACCATCCTTGACAGGGACACACGATAACAAGGGGTTGAAAAGATGTTGATACTTACACGCAGAGTTGGAGAAACCCTCATGGTCGGTGACGATGTTACGATCACCGTTCTGGGCGTAAAGGGAAACCAGGTCAGAATCGGGGTGAACGCCCCCAGGAATGTCGCGGTGCACCGCGAAGAGATCTACGAACGCATCAAGGATGAACAGAACCGGAAGGACGGTACCAACTCGGCCGTCTGAATCGGGCCTGATCGGTTTCCTGCTGCCTGTGAATACCCCCTGTGCCGGGTTTGCAGCACCCGGTCGGCGGGTATGAATGTATTGAACAACCCCGGGTGTTTATCGTTATAATTTCGCTGGCGGAAGTTTCCGCGCCCTGAAGCGGTTGCCGGGCAGGCGGCATGCACCCGGCCGATCGGGTGTACGGAGTAATCCCGACCGGAATCAGCTAATATTCGCACATCACAAGTCCTGGAGAGGTGGCCGAGAGGCCGAAGGCGCTCCCCTGCTAAGGGAGTATGGGTCAAAAGCCCATCGAGGGTTCGACAAAATCGCCGGGAGCGATTTTGAACAGCGTCGCACAGCGACGCTGGCCCGAAGGGCGGAGTACAGGGAAGTACGGAGTAATCCCGACCGGAATCAGCTAATATTCGCACATCACAAGTCCTGGAGAGGTGGCCGAGAGGCCGAAGGCGCTCCCCTGCTAAGGGAGTATGGGTCAAAAGCCCATCGAGGGTTCGAATCCCTCCCTCTCCGCCAATATCACAGAGCCCCTAACGCGGGGCTTTTTGTTTGTTCCGGGGTAGCACGGCGTATCACTGCTGACTGCTTGCCTGGCCTGCCCTTGCTAGACTGTGAATCTGCTATCAACTCCGGGAGGCGACTGTGCCTGGACAACAGACAGTCTGGATCGCGCGCCACGGTAACCGACTTGACTTCGTCGAACCGGAGTGGCACCGCACCGCGCGCAATCCCTTCGATCCGCCCCTGTCGGAGGACGGCGTCATCCAGGCAACGAAACTCGGAGAACGGCTAAAAACGGAAGGAATCGCGCGCATCTACAGTTCCCCGTTTCTCCGCGCCGTGGAAACCGCACAGCAGGTGGCCGCGTGTCTGGATCTCCCCATCGAGATCGAGCACGGGGCGAGTGAGTGGTTCAACCCGGCGTGGTTTCCCGAATGCCCCCGGATGATGTCGACAGGCGAGCGCTGCGCGCGGTTTCCACGCATCCGAAACTCGGACAGCTCGGTGGTCCATACCGTTTTCCCGGAAAGCTGGGACGACCTGCTGGCGCGGACAGCGCGCTGCATCACTGCACTGCTTGCGCAGACCCATGATGATTTTCTCCTTGTCGGTCACGGGGCGTCCATGCTGGGCTTTGCACAGGCGCTGGTCGGTGCCGGCTCCCGGGTCAATGCCGAACTGTGCGCCCTGGTGAAGATCGTCCGACGCCACGGTGAATGGCGGATGGAACTGAATGGCGATACGTCGTTTCTCGGCCAGTCGTTCGAGGGACCCACGCGGTTTATCTGATACTTCGGCAACCGCCGGCAAGGCGGGACCGGTGGATGGCAAGCAGGGCGGCACCATACCAAAAGTTTGACGCCGGTTAGCTGGCATATATACTTGCAGGATGCCTATACGTGGCAACAGTGCAATGGCGGGTTTTCCAGCGGAATCAACGGGTCCGCTGCCGGACAGTCGCCCGTGCTCCAGGGCTGGCATTGCGCTGGCGCTGCTGGTGCTGTTGGCTCAGGTTGCCGGCGTGCAAGCCGCGCTGGTGGAGCGGGATTGGCAGGCACCCGCTGATGCGGCCCTGACCTACGATACCGATACCGGGCTTGAATGGCTCGATCTGACGGCAAGCGCCGACCAGTCATACAACGAGGTCGCCGCTCAGCTCTCGACGGGTGGCAGTTTCGAATCGTTCGCGTTTGCTTCCGAACAGCAGGTGGAAGGCCTGTTCAAATCCGCCGACCTGCAGGAATTGCCGCTGGGACATTCAGATGATGGTCCGAGAATCGAGGCGCTGCTGGCCTTCTGGAGTGTACTGTGGGACCTGGGCTCAGGTGAACGTTCGGAGTTTCTTACGGCGAATACAGACGGGCTGCCGGCCGGACAGCACTGGTCAGGCCGCCTGGTCTGGACCGAGACCGGCGATACGGGCGTTACCGCGAAGATCAGCATTCGAGACGATGACTATAAACACAGCATCATCGGCAGCGCACTCGTCAGGCCCGCAGCGACCATGGCCGTGAACGGCGATGTGAATGGTGATGGTGCCACCGACGTGGGCGACCTGATGATCATCATCAATGTCGTTGCGGGAAGATCCGTTGCGTCCGGTATTGAACCCGGCTATGCGGATTACTATCCGCCGGGCGCGCCCGACGGGATTATCGACCTGTCAGATCTGGTCCTGATGTTCGATGCCGTGCTTTGAACAGCGCGGGCGACGCCTGTCGCCGGCGCTGGCGATTTACCTGCGCGCGCATCGCTGATCCGCCGTCTGTCCAGCCGCGGCCCGCGGCACCGGCCGGTCATGCGCTTCATCCTTCCCGCAGACATGAATCGCGGCAAGGGTCTTCACGCCGCAGGCGGCAGCCGGAACCTCACGGCCAAGCCGCCCGATGGCGCCTGGCTGAACGACAGCTCGCCGTGATAGGCCTCGGCGATATCCCGGGCAATGGCGAGCCCCAGGCCGTATTCACCTTTCTGCTCGTCGAGGCGCCTGCCGCGATGGCCCAGGCTGTTACGCTGCGCTTCCGGCACGCCGGGCCCGTCGTCCTCGACCGTGATGACGGTGCCGTTGCGTGTGGTGACCGTGATACCGACCCGCGCGCGGGCCCACTTGACCGCATTTTCCAGGACGTTGCCCAGCAGTTCGGCCAGATCATCGCTGAGGATGGGGGCATCCGCGCGATCGGGCACCGTTACGGACCATTCCAGGCCGGCCCCGCGCGGTGTGCGCTGCAGGGTGCGGACGATGCGGTTGACGGTCTCGACCACCTCGGCGCGCGCACGCCGGGTATGGACGCCCGAGCGGACCCGGGCGCGTATCAGCTCCCGGTCGACGCGCCCGCGCATGGTTTCGGCGAGCTGTTCCAGGTCGTCGGCGATCGGGGTATTCCCCGCCTCCCGCAGCCGCTGGGCATCGGCCGTCAGTACCGTGAGCGGCGTCTTGAGTCCGTGCGCGAGATCCGCGGTCCAGGCACGCGCACGATCGATCGCCTGTTCCTGTGCCTCGAGCAGGCCGTTGATTTCATCGACCAGCGGCATGACTTCATCGGGGTATGCGGGTTCGAGGCGTTGGCTGGCACCGGAGCGGATTTCCATGACGCCGCGACGAACACTGTCCAGCGGCGCCAGTCCGATGCGGACCTGCAGCCAGGCCGCGGCGAACAGGACCGCAGCCATCACCGCGAGATAGGGCAGCATATCGACCGCGAAGTCATTGCGTGCCGCGGCCAGGCTCCGCTGGTCCGTGCCCACGACGATGCGGATTCGGTGTTCGTCTCCGGCGTGACGGACGATAATCTGCCGTTCACGGGCCAGCAGCGTTTGTCCGGCAGGGCCTGGCAGGACATGTGCATGGACGTTCCCGGGATCGAGTTCATCCGCGGGGAGCGCGATGACTGCGTCCCAGAGTGAACGCGAGCGCAGGAGCCTCGGACGGTCCTCGTCCTGGATCTGCCAGTAAAGCCCGCTCAACGGCTGATCGAAGCGCGGATCGGCGAGCGTCGCGTTCGATGTGATCCGGCCGTCGGGCATGACCCCGATCCCGGCGATGATCTGCTTCAGATAGGTTTCGAGCTCGGCGCCGATGCGGCGCTCGACGTGGTGCTGGAATATCACTGCCAGGCTCAGGCCGGCGATGAGCAGCGCGACAGCCGCCGACACGCCGGCGGCGGCGAGCAGACGGAAGCGAAGCGAACGCGGCGTCACGGCGCGGGCATCTCAATGACATAGCCGAAGCCCCGGCGCGTCTTGATCAGGTCGGCACCCAGCTTCCTGCGCACGCGCGCAATCAGCACCTCGATGGCGTTGGAGTCGAGCTCGAAGTCCCGGGCGTAGAGCTGTTCGATCAATTCGGGCTGGGATACCACGCGCCCGGCATGCAGGACGAGGTAGTTGACCAGCCGGTATTCCTGCGGGGAGAGGTGGACGGGCACGTCGTTCATGCTGACGCGCATCTGCCGGGTGTCGAGCGACAGGGGGCCGATCGTGATCACGGGGGTGGCGCGCCCCGCGGACCGTCGCAGGATGGCGCGCAGACGGGCCTGCAGTTCCTGCATCTGGAACGGCTTGGGCAGGTAGTCGTCCGCCCCCGCATCGATGCCCTCGACGCGTTCGTTCCAGTTGCCGCGGGCGGTGAGGATCAGCACCGGGAAGGTCTGCCCGGCTTGCCGCCACTTGCGGAGTATCGACAATCCATCCATGCCCGGCAGACCGAGATCGAGAATGACGGCGGCGTAGGCTTCGGTATCCCCTCTGAACCAGGCCTGTTCACCCCCGGTTTCATGGTCGACCACGTAGCCGGCGCCGGTGAGTGAGGCGATCACGGCCTCGGCCGTTTGCGCGTCGTCTTCCGCCAGGAGAACGCGCATCAGTCGTCCTCCGGCGGGAGTATGCCGCCGGTTCGGGCATCGACATGCACCTCGAGCAGGCGGCCGTCGTCGTCGACGATCCGGAATTCATAGATCCACCTTCCGCCCTCGTGCGCGAACTCGATCCCCACGACCTCGCCGGGAACCCGGGCCTTCAGGCGTTCGAGCAGCTGGGCGATCGGCAGGGCCTCGCCGCTGTCGACCGCCCGGCGCGCGCGGTCGTAGACCTGGTCGTCGTCCTCCCAATGACGGTCGTCGTCGCCGGGCACGGCCGGATGGCTCACCGTCAACAGCGCCACGGCGAGCCCCGTATTCAGAACGTTCAGAATTGCCTGATGCCTCATGGTCCCGATTATGGCGCCGCGCTACCTGACAGAACGCTGACAAGGTCGTTCAGGGTCCGGTAAGGGCCCCGGTGCTAGATTGGCAACCGTCGGCAGCCAACCGTCCCCGTGACATCGCGCTGCCGGCTCACCGAAGGAGACGCCGCACATGAAACACAGCCTAAATCCAATCCTGCCGGACGTCACCCCCGGTGCCGCGCCGGTTGGCGGTCCTGTCCCCGGCCGCGACGGGCACGCCGCGAGGGAAAGATCGCCGCGGGCAATGTTGCGGGTCCCGGACAGGCAGCCAGGGAGCGACCCGACATGAACGACACGACTGCTGCTTCCTGCGAGGGCACACACGAGACGGCACCGGCGATGGTGCGCGTCTGGGATCCGTTGCTGCGCCTGTTCCACTGGAGCCTGGCGGCCAGCTTCACGCTCGCCTACGTGATCGGGGATGACTGGCTTGCCCTGCACGTGGGGGCCGGCTACGTCATTCTCGGCCTGCTTGCCGTCCGCCTGCTCTGGGGCTTCGTCGGCCCGCGCCATGCCCGCTGGTCGGATTTCCTGCGCGAACCGGTCGAGATCCTCGCCTATCTGAAAGATGCCGTCCGCTCCCGAGCCGCCCGCCACCTCGGGCACAACCCGGCCGGCGGTGCCATGGTGGTGGCACTCATCGCTTGCCTGCTCGCAACCGTCCTCAGCGGGCTCGCCGTCTACGGCGGGCAGGAACTTTCCGGCCCGCTCGCGCCGTTGCTGGGTACCATGCCGGCAGGCCGGGCGCACGTCCTCGAGGATCTGCACGAGGTGCTGGCCGGGTTGAGCCTGCTGCTCGTCCTGCTGCATCTGGCCGGCGTGGTGCTGACCAGTCTGCAGCACCGTGAGAACCTGATCGTGGCCATGGTCACGGGACTTAAACGGAGTCAGCAACGATGAAACCGAAGATCGTCTACGGCATGGCCGGATGCCTGTTCGCGGGTTTGGCGCAGGGCGCCGCCGGGGACCTGCTATCGGGATACCGGAGCGCGGGTGCCGGAGTGTTCTCACCTGAGGCGGGGGCGGCCGCGTGGGTACAGGAATATCCATCGGCCGGCGGCGCGGGGCGGAGTTGTGCCGGTTGTCACGGGTCGGATCCCCGCCAGCCTGGCAGGCACATCGAAACGGGCAAGCCGATCGAGCCCATGGCCCGTTCGGTCAATCCCGACCGGCTGACCGATCCGGCCAAGGTCGAAAAATGGTTTCGCCGCAACTGCCGCTGGACACTGGGACGCGAGTGTACGCCCCAGGAGAAGGGGGATTTCTATCAATTCCTGATCAGTCAGTGAACTGGTCGACCAAGGAGTCTTGCCATGAAAAAGACCGTCATCCTGATTGTTACCGGTATCCTTGCCATCGCCTTCATCGGTACCGTCCTGAGCGCCTCGGAGCGGGGTGAGCGGGAAGACGAGGAGTACTCTGAAAACACCTACGCGCCGGACATATTCGGATACGGACCGCCCCGCAGCGTCTGGCCCGGCCCGCGCGCCGATGTACGCCCGGTCGCGGATGCGACTTATGCGAACGAGTGCGGCGCCTGTCATTTCGCCTACCAGCCGGGATTACTGTCCGCTCAGGCCTGGTCACGCATCATGGATACGCTGAGCGTGCACTATGGTGACGATGCCTCGCTCGAGGCGCCGCAGGCAGAAGCGATCCGGCGTTACCTGCTGGACAACGCGGCCGACCGTGCCAGTGAATCGCGTTCGCGGGCCTTCGCGGCCGGCCCGGCGGCCGGTAACGCGCTGCCGCGCATCACGGCTACGAACTATTTCAGGCGGGAACACTACGAGATCCCGGCGCGCTTCGTCGAGGGCAACAAGGAAGTGAGAAGCTTCAGCAATTGCCAGGCCTGCCATCGCACGGCCGAGACGGGTGTCTACAACGAGCACCTGGTGATGATCCCGGGTGTGGGGCGGTGGGACGACTGAGGCGCCGCAGGGCGTTTAAGCATGGTCTCATGATGTCAACATAACATGATGTAATGTAAAATTTATTAATCATGCCTGAGATAACCGCATCTCCTCGACGGCAAGGAAACGACGCGCTAAAGACTCGCAACTGAACCCACAGGCAAGGCAGTCGCCGGCTGGGGCGGGGTGGCAGCGGTTTCTGTCACCGCGTACTGCCACCCCGCCGCGTGCCGGGTCGTCGGGCGTATGGCGTAATTCTCACGCGCGGGAATGACGCCGGGGGAATTTTCTGTATAATTCCTCGCCTGCTGTTCAGGCGCCCGTAGCTCAGCTGGATAGAGTACCTGGCTACGAACCAGGCGGTCGGGAGTTCGAATCTCTCCGGGCGCGCCATTTGCTCCATTGACTTCAAGCGGTTACCGTGCCTGCGGTAGCCGCTTTCTGTTTCAGCACAACCAATGCCGGAGTTTTGCCGGACTTTGAAGTACAAACCCGGTTTGCCGCCTCCAGCAGTTCCTCCAGTTCCGGGGCGGAGTAGTGAGTGGTGATGTCGCCGTTCCGGTGACCGAGCAACACCTTCCGGGTTTCCAGCGGTACACCGGCTGCCCGCAGTCTGCGCCCGAAGGTGTGTTTCAGGTCATGCACTCGCACGAGTGGTAACCCGACTTCCTTGCGCACGCGTTTCCACGAACTGTTGTTGATGTTTCTCACCGCATGGCCCCGGTAGGTGAAGACGTGTTCAGGATGGATACCCCTCACTTGCTCCACGACCGATTTGGCAATCCGGTTCAACACCACCAGCCGGTCCTCCCGGTTCTTTACCCGCTCACCCGGAATGATGAACACCGAGGTGTTCAGTTCCGGGACCCGGACTTCCCAGTCCCAGTGCAGCTGGCAGACCTCCTGTTCCCGGCAACCCGTATTCACCTTGAACAGGCACATGCGGGCGAGGTGATCCGGGAGTGCCTGGAACAGCTCGCGCTGTTCCTCCCACGACAGCGGGTATGGCTTGCGGGCATCGGTGACCGGCAGCATCTGGATCAGCGGGGGTGTCTCCAGCCAGGTGAGGCCGTGGTCGTCCCGCCATAGTCTGGCCGCCAGGTTCAGAATGCGTCGCACGACGCCGAGGGCCAGGTTGATGCTCTTGGTCTTGATGCCCTGTTTCCTTCTTGCCTCGATGAAGGGTTGAAGGGTTCCCAGATGCACGTTTCCCAATGGCAGGTCACCGATAAACGGGTCCAGTTGCTTGAGGTGCAGGGCATAGTCGCCAATGCTCCCCAGGTGGTCGTTCTCTTCGAGAAACCGGGTGGCTGCTTCCCGGAACGACCGCTGTGGCCGGACACCGAATATCCTGGCCTGCCGCACTTCCTCGATGCGGCGTGCCAGGATCAGTTCCGCTGCTTCGAGGTTGCTCGTTCCAGTGCTTTCGTGAATCGTTTGGCCGAGAACCTGTTTTTCGATGTGCCAGATTCCGCCGCGATTCCGAAGCCCTGGACTTCGTTTGCGTCCCATAATTGCTCTCCTGTCGATCTGGAGGCGGGACGCCCGTTGCGGGACCTATAGTGATCCACCCAGGCATCCAGTTCAAGTCGGTCAAAGGCGATGCCCTGTTTCCCGATCGGAATCTCCGTCAACCGGGGCCGGACCTCGCGGTTAAAGCGATTCCGGTCCATGCCCAGGTAGCGGGGTGCGTCCCGGAGGCGGATCAGGCGCGGCGTGATTGGTTCAAGTTGCCGCATGTGTGTGTTTGTCGTTCATTGCGCGTTAACCCCTGATCGAGTACATGCGCCGACATTAACACTGGGAAATTTGCAAAATCAAAAATGAATGTTTAGCAAAACGCTTAGCGAAATGGCTTGTTTTAAGCGATGGAAACGCAGGGCACGTCAGTCTATGCAAAGCGTGTGTTGACACTGCAATCCGTGGCAAGCAACTGAACGTCAACAATTCTGTTTGCGCAGAATGACTGGGCTATTTGGAAATACATGCGGATAGTCTGCTTTTGCACGTTGATAAATCTTTTTTTCGGGAATGCGTATCTGGAGCACTGCAGGGCCGAGCTCTTTGCGCGTGCAGAACACAAATAGGTAAGTGAAAAGCGACAGCAGCGTGGGAAAGCAGGGCAGCCTGTTTCTGCGCGTCGGACTGCGTCGTCAGTAACAGGGAAGGGGTGACAGACTGTCACCGGCCCCTGACGCTGGCGACACCACCCCCGGTCAGGCGTGCGGGGGTCCCGGTGACACCGGTGTCATACCATGAACCACCAATGGAACCGTCAAGGAACCACAACCACCACAGGGAACAATGGCCAGCACGGTCGATGCTGAAGCGAGGGGCAGTGGTGGTGGAGCATTATCAGCGCGACGACTCCGTGCGCACAGACTACACCGGCAGAAGAAACGCCCGTCAGACTGACGCAGTCGCCGATTATGCCCTGGGCATACCCCAAACGACATGAAGAAGGGCGGATAACTTATTGAACAGCTGCTCATGCCGTTTGCTGTGCTCGGCATGCAAGACTGTTGACCGGGTCAACACCTGACTGATTCAGGAATGTGCTGTAACCGCTTGATGTCCGGAGCCACTCACCGCGCTCGAATATCAACAGGTGATTCCAGCGGAATCACCGCTGCCTGCCCGAAGACCGTCAGAACTGTTTGTATGCAGCCGGTGTGACAGGCAACCTCCTGGCGCACCAGATGCCGTGCGAGAGCGGCCGCGTCACTACTGAGCGCAGCGCGGTAGTGACGCGGCCGGAATCAGAAGCTAAGTACGTGTGTTGCGGGAATATTACTGAGATATATCTGAGTGCCAGCGGGATTACGTCGAGATTATCTGTTCCTGGAAACGGTACAGGAGGGGGTGGAGTCGCCAGTCCAGTGGAGCGAAGGAAGGGTCGGTGGCTGACGGATGCGCGCGGCTACTACAGGGCTGTCGGATCGCAGTGATTCAGGGGCAGAGATGCCGGTGCGATGACCGGTTCACTGCTGGATTCCCACAAAATACGTGGGTTATGCTTCCAATCTTCGAAGAAACCAAGCTGAGAGTACGGCTCAGCCAAAATCTAAGCTGGGTATAAGGGGTAAAGAATAGAGCAACCGTTTAGGGAACAAAGATATTATGTGCGCTACTGCGGTTATTCACCAGATCAGGATTGATCGGTTCAGAGGTATTGAAAATCTGGTCTGGAATCCAGCGCCGGGCATGAACATCATTCTCGGCGGTGGTGACGTAGGGAAGACAACCATCCTTGAGGCAATAGCGCTCCTTCTGAGCCCTTCTAATTCTCTGGTTCTGTCAGAGGCCGATTACTGGCAACGGAAAACCGAGGATGAATTTATTGTCCAGGCGGTTATTTCGCTGCCATCCTCCACTGAAATCAGTCAGCAACCAAAATTCGTCTGGCCTTGGGAGTGGGATGGTCAAAATGTGGTGCCCCCGGTTGCGGCTGCCGGCGACGATGATATACCGGCTCCAGTCCAACCTGTGTATGTCTTGCAGGTTCGTGGTACACCGGAGCTTGAAATTGTTTGGGAAATTATCCAGCCGAACGGGGACGTAGATATTCTCGCGTCTGCGGTCCGGCGTAAGATCGGCGTTGTACGTCTTTCGGGCGAGGATAAGAATGACCGTGATCTCCGGCTTGTCTATGGTTCCGCGCTTGACCGTCTTCTGTCTGACAAGGGACTAAGAGCACGTATTGGGCAGCATGTATCTGAAATCAATCTACAGGATAAACTGAGCGAGAATGCCAAGGATGCGCTGGGTAAACTCGATGCAGCTCTTAAGGCTGAGGCCCTGCCGAACAAGCTTGAGCTTGGTCTCACATCAAGCCAGGGTCTGTCTATCGGAGCGCTGATAGGCCTGCTGGCAGAGAAGGAAGGCGGTGCTATTCTTCCGTTGGCAAGCTGGGGTTCCGGCACCCGCCGTATGGCGACACTGCAAATTGCTGCGGAAACCGAGGCAGAGACAAGAATTACTGTCGTTGACGAGATTGAACGAGGGCTTGAACCTTACAGGGTACGCAAGCTTGTGAAAGCACTTGAGGCAGAGTCGACGCAAAGTTTTGTTACAACACACAGTGCTGTCGCCATCAGTTCGGCGGATGGCGGGCAACTATGGTACCTCGATCCGAAACAAAACATCGGAGCGCTGACCCGAGACAAGATCGCGCGGCAGCAGGACCGCGATCCGGAAACATTTCTCTCCAGGCTGTCGATAATCGCAGAAGGCCCAACAGAGGTTGGGTTCATAACTTTTTTGCTGGAACGCGCGATTGATGGCAATTATCGTGACCAGGGGTTGCGTGTCTGTGACGGTCAGGGAAACGACGCGACGCTGAATTTGCTCGAAGCTATGGCCTCTGGGGGCTTGATGTTCGGCGGGATTGCCGACAATGAAGGAACAGCTACCGGGCGATGGGCTGCGCTTAAAGGCAGTATGGGATATATGTTGTTTCAATGGGGCGCAGGCAGCACCGAGGAGAATGTTATTGCGCATATCCAGGACGGCGATCTGGTCAGACTTATCAACGAAGCAGAGGTAAGTGATCAGGCGGAGCGCCGTCTGACGCTCGCCGACCGGCTGGGGATTGCGGATAGGAGCCTCGAAGCGATTGAAGGCAGTGCTGATGATCTAAGGGCGCTGATTATTGCTGCTGCCACAGGGGATAGGGCAGGTGCGCCCGACGACAATATCGCCAAGACCTGGAAGAAGCATGGCCGCAGATGGTACAAATCCGTAGGGGGAGGCCGGGAACTGGCTGCGCGCATGTTCGAGCTTGGTGTCTGGCCTGCTCTTAAGCCACAAATCCTTCCGTTTCTTAACGGGGTGCGGGCTGCACTAGGCCAAGCGGAAATACAAGACGTGCCTCATGAGTGATGAAGAGGTTGCCGCACTACTGGATTCGGATGAGCCTCTTGTCGTAATAGAGGCTCCTGCCGGGTGCGGGAAAACCTATCAGGGGTCACGCTATGCAAGCCGCGCGGCATCTAACCTTGATACCGGGCGTGTTCTTATACTAACGCATACCCATGCCGCCTGTGGTGTGTTTGCGAAAGAAACGCAAGGCAAAAACCGCCAAGTCGAAATCAGGACGATTGATTCACTTGTTGTTCAGATCGCTGCTGCAAATCATCGTTCACTAGGTCTTCCGCCTGATCCCTATGAATGGGCTCGGCAGTCACACGACGGCTTTTCACAACTGACGACCCGTGTAGCCGCCTTGCTCGCTCACCGTCCGATGATTAGTGAGGCCCTCGCGTATCGGTATCCAGTCGTTATAGGTGATGAGCACCAGGATTCGAGCCCGGACCAGGATGCTGTCATGATGGCGCTCAACCGGGGCGGTTCACGGCTGCGCGTATTTGGCGATCCAATGCAACGAATTTATGTCGCGACGAATAGAGCAGCGGCGGATGCAGACCGCCAGCGTTGGGAGGAGATGAAATCTGCCAGTGCATATCTGGAACTGGAAAATCCACATCGCTGGCGCGATGGCTCACCCGAACTCGGACAATGGATATTGAGAGCGAGACAGGCATTGCGGGACGGTAATCCCGTTGACCTAACCGGTACGCTTCCAGACGGCTTGCAGGTCATTGTTGCTCAAAATCGTGCCCAGAGGCGTTCAGGCTATTATCTCAGCCAGGATCATAGAAGGTCCCTTGATCGGTTGGTCAATTCGGTGGACGACTTGCTTGTTCTTACAGGGCAGAACGAAACAGTAGACGCGCTGGCAGCTTTCTGGGGCCGCCGTATCCCGATTTGGGAAGGACATACAAGAGACGCGCTTGATGACCTGGTCGGTGCAATCGGCGCAGGAGCAGGTGATCCGTTGGCTCTTTCAGAGGCTTTGGTAACATTCTTGGGAAGGGTGGCCGTCGGTTTTAGTCCGTCAAGTCACGGTAACCGGCTCGTGCAGGAGGTGGCGGAGGGCTGTTCGGCAACAGTACGGGGCAAACCCGCCTATATTCAGGAGCTTGGCCAAATCATTCTGGACGAGCCAGACCATAGAGGAGTATCACGGTGTCTGATACGGCTTTCCGAGCTTATAGACCAGGGCATTTCCGGTTTTGACACAATAAAAATTGATTACCGCAGGGAGTACAAGGAAGCCACGCGGCTCATGGATTATTCTGATGCCTCAAGCGGCCATGCCGAAACCAATAGAAGGCGCACCTTCGCCCGGCCCATGCCGCCGGCACGTGCGATCAGTACGATTCACAAGGCAAAAGGTCTTGAATGTGAACATGCTGTTATTGTTCCATGCGATAACCAGAATTTCTCTTCCACGGAATACGCAAGGTGCAAGCTTTATGTTGCTCTGAGTCGGGCAAAACGATCACTGACGCTCGTCATCTCCACCGACAATCCCAGCCCCCTGTTTTACCTGGGCTAGTACGACCGTTCCATTCTGCCGCCTTGTAATATTATGTAATATAATCAACGTTGCTTTTTTTAATTTAGGAACAAACCGAACTAAGTCTGAATAATTAATGCCTTCGGATTCGCAATTAATAAAGCCAGATCGTCTAACGTAGATCGATATACAGTATATCGTAGAACTAAATATCCTGATTTACAAAAATGAAAGAAGAGCTTGAGTCAGTAAATCTACTGTACACGAAACGAGGAAGGCAATGGCTTGAACAATTCGCAATCGCCGACCGTGAAGTGGCGGAAAGAATAGTCAGAAGTCTGACCTTGGTATCTCACTCGCAATTTGAACGATCTCTTCAAAGAATACTTGAAAGTGAAGTCGTTGAGAGAGAAGCACCAGTTGCATTCTTTGCAGTCCGTGAGGTTGATGCGGGCGTATCATATTTTGAAAAATGCACGAATTCAGATTCAGGAGAAATTGATGCGCTTGTGCATGGGGCAGATCATGGCAGTGAGGCGAGAATAGCGTCCATAATAAGAAACTACTGCAAGACTTCCCCTGGGACACTGCTAAACCATCCAACAATTAAGCGTATGCGCTCAAGCAGATGTCGTACAATCATTCTCGTTGATGATTTCATTGGCTCAGGTAAAAGAACATCTGACTTTATCCAGTCATTCTGGTGCAGCCACAGCGTGACGTCATGGCGATCTCTAAAATATATTAGATTTATTGTCGTTGCATATTCCGGTACGGATGCAGGAATCAGACGGGTTAAGAAACATAAAGCACGACCAGAAATCGTGATTGAACGAGGATGTCCCTCGTTTAAACATATGCCGTGGCGAAGACAAGTAATAGAGCAGGTTAGAAGCGTTTGTCAGCGGTATGGGAAGAAGACATGCAAAAAACGATTTTCATTAGGTTTTCTATCGGTTATGGGCTCAATGGTATTTGAGCATGGATGTCCAAATAATGCGCCCGCGATTTTGTGGGCCCCATCAACAGACAAAAAGCCCTGGTCAGCATTATTTCCTGATCGGGTCATCCTTGCGGGGGAGAAAAGCGCATTTCCACCCGAAATTACGAGGCAAGACCCTGTAAGAACATTGCTTGATGTAGGGCAAAAGGGACTGGCAAAATCTGGCGCGCTCATGAGACGCGGCAAGACAGGCGAGACGATCCTTATTATTTTGGCATTAATTGCCAAAGGACAGCGCAGACAAATAGCGTTAAGTTACGCTACGGGATTAAGCGAATTAGATTGTTTGCGTATTGTCGAGAAATGTATCAAGTGGGAATTTATTACACAATCCCGACGTATAACTCAAAAGGGAAGAGCGGAGTTAATGGCGGCAAGACAATTTAAGGATAGAAGTTCCAAGATTCCTGAAAGAGGAGAAGAATGCTACTATCCTACCCAGTTGAGGAGGGCTGCACGTGGCTAGTGCTAGCAGGCAACTGCAGAGTTGCCGCAACTGCACTGCGTGTAGTTGTTGGGGTGTGGAGTACCACTGCCCTGTGGAGAAGCTCTCGCATGATCGGAGACTGCGCACGCTATCACCTACCATCGAGAGCCTCGGGGCGATAGCGCGCGCACTCGCCGCGGCGCCTCCGGAGTAGTCCACGTGTGGTCCCCTCAACAATACATATCAGAAGGTAAATCAAAAGGTATATCAGATGATATTCTGACGAATGCGATTGAGCAGATTGAGCAAGTCGCAAGTGGCCCTTTAAACCTTCCCGGTATCCTCTCGCTAAATCACCTAGCTCAAAGGACAGGGATATCATACCCCGCCTTGAGAAATATTGTTAATCGAACAAAAGCGGACACATATAGGAAATTCTCAATCAGAAAACGTTCAGGTGGCAGGCGATTTATCTATGTCCCAGCCCCGTACCTTATGCATGTGCAGCGATGGATACATGCTCACATCCTTGTAAAAGTGCCGGTCCATCAATGCAGTTATGCCTTTAAACCGGAGAGCTCAATTGTTAAGTGTGCAAGTCGGCACACTGGGGCAAGGTGGCTGATCAAAATGGACGTTACCGGATTCTTCGAGTCAATCTCGGAAATCCAGGTATGCAGAGTCTTCAAGCAGATGGGCTATCAGCCAATTGTCGCATTCGAACTTGCCCGTATAACGACATTGCCGGTGATTAGCACTAGTCCGCGTGCGAACGATAATGTGTGGACCGTTAGACAAAAGAACAAGAAAATACCGAGTTATTCGAGCCAAATTCTTGGCTATTTACCGCAGGGTGCACCAACCAGTCCTTTGCTTTCAAACCTCGTTATGACGGAAATAGACGAAGAAATACTGTCAGAAGCGAAAAAGGCAGGGTTGACATATACACGCTATAGCGACGATCTGACGTTCTCGACACGCCAAAAGGAATTTGGCCGTAATGATGCACGTAAATTTATATCAAAAATAAGTAGAGTGCTTTCGATATCAGGATTCAGACCACAACATCGAAAGACACACATTATTCCGCCCGGAAGCAGGAAGATCGTTCTCGGGCTACAAGTGGACGGTGATGTGCCTCGCCTTCGTAGGGAATTTAAGGATAATTTGCGCCAACACATTTATTATCTTGAGAGATATGGTCCAGTTGAGCATGCAAATAGGCGTAATTTTGACACTACATGGGGTTTGAAAAGCCACATACGAGGACTTATTGATTTCTCAAAAATGGTTGAAAAGGATTATGCCGAAGAGCTCTTGGCGAGATATGGCAAGATTGAATGGCCTGTTTAATTGAGCATGCGACGTGCATGACGGCTACTGCATTTACAGAGCAGTTTATGAATAATAAACACTTAGAAACTACGAATTGTATTGCTATCTAGATCCATGATGGTTTCGCATGAAGGTGGCCAGTTTTTCGCGGGTATCAAAAGATACGATTGCGGGCGTTCCTTATTTATCAGAACTCGCAGATTGCCACTTTTAGGTTGGACCGAGACGACGAGCGACGAAAATTTCTATGCTGTGTATACAGGTATAAGAGGGTCACTTTCTCATCAATCTCCTTGATGTAAGGAAGGTCACTCACAGCTGGGCCTGCCATACATCATATCCGGAAGCACAATCAACTACACTATACGCGAAATCTCTCGTCTGAACGTCTTGCCGCGCTCCATAAAATCTCTAAAGAATGTATAGCTCGGTGCGCCTGGGGAGAATAAGCAAATTCGTCCAATTGGAGTGACCTCTTTGGCGATGTTCACCGCGCACGCAATGTTGGAAACTTCATGGCAAATAACTTCGAGTCTGCGCTCCCGAATGTTGGCCGCGATTTTGCCACCAGTGGCAGGCAAAAGAATGACATGTCGTATTGAACTCTTCTCTAGGGCCATTAACAGCGGCGACACGTCGTTGCCACGGTCAAAGCCACCCACGATTAGAGTCACTCCCTCTTGACCGACAGCCCTTACCGCAGCAGCAGTTGCTTCCGGCGCCGTCGAGATGGAGTCATTGATCCAGCGGATACCCCCGCGGTAGCCCTCATCCTGAAGCCTATACAGTAGGCCAGGAAAGTCGCGTACTACAGCGTGAAGGTCATCCACCGTTGCACCAAAATCTTCAGCGACCGTGAGTGCCGTAACGGCGTTCTCGCGGTTGTGATCGCCAAGCAATCTCATTTCGTTGCCGGCGAACAACTTGGTGTTTCCCCTCATAAAATGTCCGTCGGCGTAGTGCAGCCCATCTGTCGTTTGTAGCTGGCGCATTCGACCCGGTGTTATCAGCCCATCCAGGATCCAAGTTGAATCTCGGTGACAAAAGAATCGATCTCCATCGCGTTGCATAGTTGCAATCATTGCTTTGGCGTAGTAATAATTAGAAGTAGCGCCATGATAATCGAGGTGTTCAGGGAATAGTGTTCCGAGGACTGCGACAGGCGGCGCGTACCCGGATGCTAGATCCATGCACTGGTAGCTCGACATCTCCATAACAACAAGTTGTCGTCTATTGAGGATCTGGTCTATGAGTTCGAGTGCGGGCACTCCTATATTGCCAACCAGAGCGGTGTCGAGACCAGCGTGCTGCAGTACAAGATGCAGCAGCGCGCTGGTCGTGCTCTTCCCTTTGCTCGCAGTGACACCGATAACCGTCAGTTCGTTGTCTCGTATTTCCCGGAGGAACAACTGTGTGGCGGTGACCTGCGTTGTCATGAATCGATCCAATGCCAAACGCAATCGATGGCCTGGGGAAAAGCCCGGTGAACGGATTACGACGTCGACATCAGCAAATGCATCAGGGTTTGTGTGTAATCGAATGCCTACAGGAGGGTTTGAAGGAATAGGGCCATCCATAAATACATCGACTGGCTCACTATGTCCGCGCCGACGCAGAGTTTCCAGCGACGCGAGGCCCTCGCGACCTAGGCCGAGCAGTCCGATACGTTTACCGATCAGATCCGAGATACGCATGTAGCCTCTCTTGCCAGGCGACTGGTAGACGGTGATCGTTGCGAGGTTTGAGCATCGCACGGAGGGAAGACTCGATGTCGTCAGGAAACAAAGGGCGGTGGCTGTGGAACCAACTGCGAATAGCGCCATTAAGTCTATCCTGCTGATTCAAAAGCGATAGTGCAAGGCGGCATTCGCTTGCAGTTCCGACACATTCCCAGGGCTTTGCGCGAAGTCCGGTCAGCTCCTCGATGACCGGCAAGTTTTCAGGGATCGCAAGAAAATCCTCTCCGAAGATACAGTGTGTGGTTGCTTCATCCAGATGGGGACGAAGCATTAACTGGACAAACAGGCATTTCGGACAGTGGCCGCACCACCGCGATACAGCTCCTGAGCTCTGCTGTCGAAAGTTTGCATTACAAGAAGTGAAGCTGTTGAAATGGGCTGGGTGACGCGAAAACGAGGCAGCAATTGCCATTTCAGTCAGAGGGCGAACTAAACTGAAGTATGTTGGGCTGATTACGTCATTCCGTATGCACCATTCCTGGAGCGCGCTCTCGAAATGCAATGACTTGCTCCACTGATGGTTGATGTGAAGCCCGTTCCAGCACACATTGCTCTCGTCCGCGCCATGCTCGTTACCGACAACGATATCTGTGTAGCCAGCAGTGTATCCCACCAGCAAGGAAACAAATGCGATGCAAGCGGAAATCGGAATATGACCATTCCACGCTCCGCGGCGGTTTAGCTCGAAAAGTCCAGCATCGATCTGACGGCGTATCGTGAGTAGCCGCAGTCCCGCAGCTGCAGCTGATTCCGAAATCCAATGAGATTGACCAAGGGATATTGCTTCGGCAGCAACGCCTGCGTGCTTAACAATTTCAGCAGCAACTGCACTGTCCTTGCCCCCCCCGATCAGAACTAACACGCGCTCCTCTGTGGGCCGGGTCAATGATTGTGGCGTTGAATCAACCAGAGACGTAGTTGATGGGAATCGCACGCGATCGCGCGGGTCGATCTCATTCCGGAAATAGAACTCGCCCATACCGATGGTATACAGCATATTCCAGAAGGCTGCGTCCTCATCTGACACAGGATTTGCGATAACGTGTTGGGGGATAGCTGCCTTAAAGTACGACACACCAAACACACGATGGCACGCATCAATCAGGCGTTGAACCACTGGGTCGTCGGGCGACGGCGCTGGTAACTCGCTGGGGAGCCAGAGCTGCTCCTCTAACTCGATATCCGGATCTGGTCCGCCGCGCAACGCATAGCGTAGACGCAGATGCCGCCCTTGCAGTGCAGTCCCTGTAAACTCGAAGGCCGCATGCTTGGGACGACGCATACTCGTGCTAAGGCTATTCATATTGGTTTGCTGGTGAGCGTGGCTTCCTGGCCGATAGGCGCCCGGAAAAATATAGTGATACAGTTATTAAGGTGGTGCTGGGTATCGTTTTCAAGCGTGGTTGCAGGCATCGTGTTGCCGCGTTCATTACTGTGGCGAGCGTTGGAAACAATATGCAGCCCTGCGCGACAAACCAAGCCTTCCATCTTCTCAGAAGCCACTCAAGACCTAGGAAATTGGCGGCGGACCCAATCGGCGCGAGATAGACTGACTGGCTCGCGGTTTCCACTCCAAAAGCGCCGTGGATTATCGTCGTATCAGTAGCGAACGACCAAACGTAGGCCAGCACAGCGCTGATGATCATTGCCTGTCCAAGAAAGCGACAGTGCTCGTTCACGTTGGATGTTTTGCATGGTTGGTTCAGATCGACAGCCATCGCCAATGCAGTGCCGGCGGCATATAGCAGGTCAGACCTTCGCATCCTGGCAATTCCACTGTTGTCTCCGAGCAGCAAGAAACTAACAACGGCTACAACCATGACTGTCAACAATCAAAGAGCGCCTCCACCGGCGCTAGGTCTCGATGAGCCTGACCAAATCATAATCAGAACAAGGTATAGACTCGCTATTGCCGCAGATGCTGACGCCTATTGCTGCGTCAGGGCCATATAGCTGAGCACGTAGTATAGACAAAACTGCATACCCCCACGAAAATGCCAGCAGCAGCTAGACCCTTGAGCGGATTATTATAACCGATATGGCTCGGCATTAGGACCTCCCAGTCAATCTAGACAGCGCGGTAACTAAACGTCGCACCGAGGCTACGCATACTTCGATCGACGATGACAATAAGCAGTGTCAAGCCGCTCGTCTAGTCAGTGTCGTCGATAGAAGTAGGTTCCAGCACGTTTGCCCCCTCCAGCCGATACAAGAGATTCGAATTGCGTTACATATTTAGATAGTCCGCTTACTAGTTCGAAAAGACCGAACAATTAGTTCGTACATATTGATCATCCGGGCCCAATTTTTATTGAACAGATCGCCAGCCCACTGTATGCCGTATGTAGTGGTCAACAGATTCCGGACACTTTGTTAAGGTTCTTTTCGTAATCCATCGGTGTTTTGTAGCCCAGCGTCGAGTGCAGACGCTTCGAGTTGTAATACACCGCCACATATTCCCGGACATCGGCCATCGCTTCCTGCCGGGTACGATACAACCGGGCACCGGTCCATTCCCGTTTCAGGCTGCTGAAGAACCGCTCCACCGGTGCGTTGTCCCAGCAGTTGCCTTTCCGACTCATACTGCAGATCATCCCATGCTGCTTTAGCAAGGCTTGGTAGGCATGGCTGGCGTACTGGCTGCCGCGGTCCGAGTGATGCAGCAGGCCGGGCGGTGGCTGCCTGAGATTGATCGCCATCAGCAAGGCTCGGATCACCAGGGACTTCTGCATGCGCCGATCCATCGACAAGCCCACCACCCGGCGGGAATACAGATCAATGACCACCGCCAGGTAGACCCAGCCCTGCTGAGTCCATAAGTACGTTATGTCCGTGCCCCAGACCTGATTGGGTCCCTGCGGTACAAACTGGCGATTCAGCACGTTCTCAGCCACTGGCAGGTTGTGCTTGCTATCGGTTGTCGCCTTATGTTTGCGCTTCTGCTTGACCTTCAGATTCAGCGATTTCATCAAACGCCGCGTCCGGTCACGCCCAATATCGAAGCCTTCCTCACGCAGGTTCTTCATCAGCGTGCGACTGCCCAGACTGTCACGGGACGCCCTGAACAGCTCCTTCATCCGCCGCCGCAATGCCAGCTCCTGTGGCGGGATGACTCGGCCTGGCTGGTCCCACCAGTCGTAGTAGGCGCTGCGCTGCACACCCAGCAGCCGGCACAACAGGTTCACCGGATAGCGGTCCGCCTGTGCTCGAATAAACCCGTACTTCACTTCATTTCTTTCGCGAAGTACTGGCTGGCTTTTTTTAAAATCTCCTTCTCCATCCGCAGCATACGATTCTCTTTCCGCAGCCGCTTCAACTCCTCACGCTCATCACTACTCAGCCGGGCACCAGAGGCTTGTTCCTCGAATTCCCGCTTCCAGCGTCGTAGCTGATTGTCATTGATATCCAAGCTCCGCGCCGCCTCGGAAACCTTGTAACCCTGCTCAGTTACCAGCGCTACCGCATCGCGCTTGAAATCTTCTGTGTAGCTCCGCCGCTTTTTCGTCTCTGTTGTCATCGCTCACCTCGTTATGGCATTTTACCGCCTTAACTCGGTGTCCGGATGTATCAGACCACTTCAGTACTACCTTACATGCGAGCAGTATAGTACGTTCCCGGATTTCTGGGGAATAGCGTGTTATCTTGTTCATAACTCCATACTCTCAAATAGTGGAGTCTCCGGGAAACAGAGGGCATATCGACTTAACTGACTGATTGTATTAGGTATATATAATAATGACTGAGGTGATATTCTGGTCATTACGTTGTCTTGGTCTTTTATTAATGGCTGGCACAATATGCACCGTTGCTTACTTGCCGAGTGTGGGTCAGACGCCGGACATGTTGTGAATCGCCTCAGCAATCTGGCACTAGCGCACCGTATACGACAAGAGCTATTTATATTGCTTTGGTATTTTCTCGGTCGACAGTCGTGGAGTTATTATGAATGTTTCACATCCGTTCAGTAAACGTGCGACGGGAGAATGATCGTACGGTTTAGCGAGCAGTGGGTGCTATAACCAGATAACTAATAAGGAAGTCACCGGCAATTTGTGGAAATGATCTTAGCAGTGTGGCACAAGTGATCTGGTCAGAGGAGAATTTGTGGGGATTTAATCGCGTTTAATGAGGAGATTCCATGGGGACAAGAGAGATTTTAGAAAAAGCGTCGGAGCGACCAGTTGTCTACTCTGCATCGGAAATAAAGCGACGCCGAGAGACGGTCTTTGAGGTGATGTTGCATCGCGGGAATGGGCTGGTCAGTGAGGAGGAAATGAAGGCTGTCGAATACTTCACTACTGGGCAACTTTCCGATGATGAACTCGTAGAGTTCATCCGGGAGTATTGTGAGTCGCAATCCAACGAGTAGGGGCTGGATATGTGGGGTAATTTAGCTATTCATCTTGTCCCAAGATGTTAAATCAAGCGCAGCTGGCTAGCATATTCCAGTGCGTAGATGAAGTAATACTCAAGTAAGTTCTGCATGAATCAGTTGTACACAGTTGTGTAAAGTCGGCAACAGGTGTCGCAGCAAGTTATTGAAAAATATATTTTAGCCAGGACTGAAGATCTCCGTGTCATAGTATTTTCCGCCCTTCGCGGACCTGATGGCTGCGCAGGGCAGGCCATTGTTCGGCTATGACAGCGGGAATCCGAGAAATATCTCACATGCGGGCGCTTGGAGCATGGGTTTCTACGCGTGTGCTTACGTCGTGCCATCAGGAGTTGCTGGTAGGCCTCAGCTGCAAGCACCTGGGCTTCTGTTCGAGCTGTGGTGCCCGGCGGATAGCCGAGAGTGCGGCCTTGCTGGTTGAAGATATTCTGCCAAAGGCCCCGGTCCGGCAGTGGGTGCTAAGTTTACCGCAGCGTCCATACTGGCGCGGTGACGCTAAACCAGCACTTTGGTAGTGCGCTTAATCTCAATATCCACATTCATATGCTGCTGCTCGACGGGTGTATACCGTCGGTCACGACGCACAAGGTCAACCGTGACTTCAACGGGTCAAGGCGACCGACCAGGTGGCGGGCATGGTGGGCTGTGGCCGGTAGGCCGGGCCATGGCTGTTGTGAAGGGGACGGGTTGGTTAAAGCCGGTGGCGAGCGGCCTGCAGGTGGCCGGTTCGCGGGGATTCAGGGACAGAGATGCCGGTCTGATGGGCGGTTCCCGGGTGGATTCTAGTAAAATACGTAGGTTATGCTTCCTCTCCCGTGAAGTCATGCTGCTGTTCGGTGGTTTCGACAGTGGTGGACTATGCGGGACTTGCGGAGTTTCTGTCGAATCTCGGACAGGCGAATGCGTTGAGAGTCGTTGCGATGTCGTCGAACGGCAAACGTTTCTATGAGGAGTTGATGCGAGTCGAACGGGTGGAAGCTCGAAACGTTTACTATGTTCGTAATCACGAAGAAGCCGTCCGGCTCGCCAAGGGCATCAGACCCGCCGGAGACGTCGTATTGTTTTCCCCGGCATCGGCGAGCTATGGAGAGTATCGAATGTTCGAACGCACAGACGAGGTGTCCCGGGAGATTGCGTTGGTCCGCGATTGAGCGGAGTCAGGCCGTCCCGCGGATGCCCCAGTCGGGTACGAAAGGAGAGAAGAGCGATGAAGACTGCCGACCGAAGGTGGCATTGGGCCATTGATAACTGGGAGTTCCTGATAGCAATCTGTGTCAGCGGCGCGATCCTTGCGCGGTCTCTGTGGATGGAGTCAGAGGATGTGCATTTGTTGAAGACCGTCCTCGGACTTCTGACCACGCTTTCGTTCTACGTCGTGGTCAGGCTCTTCCGATTAACCACGAAACTCAATTCGATACAGGAGAATTCGGAGTATATGAAGAAACGGCTGCCCTTTGATATTGAGGCAACCGTGCTTTACGACAAGGAGCAATGCTATCAACGGCTCAACCAAGTCATCAACAAAGACAGCTACATCGAGGCCACTTACTTTACGACGACTCCTCCGGTGGAGGGGATGGACTGCGAGGAGGCCAAGTATTGGAATCGGCATCAGGAATTCTTGAACAACAATGCATGCAACTACCGCATTCGTAGGCTCGTGACGATCGAGAACACTGTAAAACTGGACTGGGTCAAGCAGATGATGGAGTGCACGGCGTGCTCAAACCGAATCTCGATTAGGTGTCTGGCTGTGGGTGCGCAGCTGTTTCCGCTCTTGAACGTTGTCATCGTTGACCGCCGATACACCATGATATTCGGGCCGCACGATTCAGAAACGGGTCAGCAGTATTTCATGATCGACAGCGAGCGGGTCGCAGCCAGTTTTCACGAGTATTTCGAGGCGTTATGGCGGCACAGGACGCTGCACCTGGCTGACGGCAACTTTATAGATGTGGCAAGGCTCGGCACGAGTGAAATGGAACAGCTGGCGGCTTACCTGTCGCCGAAATGATTGGGTTGCGATGAGTTTTTCGTTCTATCTCCTGTTGAGCTTCATCGTCGGCGGTGCGTGGGTAGCGCTGTCGTCGTTTCTTTCGGAGCGCTATGGTGCGCGTACCGGCGGCTACTTCGCCGGTATCCCGTCCACTGTCGTCGTGGCCTTCGCGTTCATCGCACTCAGCCAGGGGCGGGACGTTGCGTACGATGTGACGACGGTGTTCCCTGCAGCGTTCGCAGGTAGTGTCGTGTTCCTGCTATCGATGTGCACTGTCCGGCTTCGAGTTAATTCATTTGCTCTGCAACTAATGGTAGCGTTGTCTTTATGGGGCGGCTTCGAGTACCTACTGTATCTTTTCGACGTGCGCAGGTTCGATATTTCGATGGCGATCTGGCTCCTGGTTCTCATGGCTGGTGTGCGGTTCGCCGTGGCTTATGGCCGAGAAGCATCGTGCGAAGGCGGCTGGCCCATTCCCGATTTGAACAAATGGGCCTTCAGGCGAGCGATCGCGCGCGCGGTTCTGGGCGGTTCGGTTGTGACCCTTGCGGTCCTGATGACGGACATGGGCGGGCCCTTGATAGGCGGCATTTTTTCTGCCTTTCCGGCTGTCTATCTGTCGCAGCTTGTCGTGCTGCGACTTGCGTACGGAAAACGATTCGATCAGATCCTGGGTCCGATGGCGTCCGGGATGGCATTGAGCGGAATGTTGAACGTCGTCACGTTCGCGATCGCGTTCAGGCTCTTGATTCACGGCACCGGCGTATCGGTGGCGATCGTTATTGCTTTCCTCGGTTCCCTGGTCGTGGCGCGGCTGGGTTTTGTCCTGCTGGCGAGACTTGGCGGGAAGGCAGCGTAGTGTTCGACCGATGGCCGCGGTTCGGGTTTTGAATGTGCGAGGTGGCCTGATAGGAGTCTAGGATGTTTGCATCGACACCCATTCGCGCAGGTTTTCGAGCATTTCTGCCGTTTCGTCCAGTCCGCGGCCGTCGACCTGCGGAATCAGTTTGCCGGTGAACCCGCATACCGCTCCGCGATCCACCATGTCTTCGATCATTCGTATATGCCCGGGCGATGCTGGCAGCAGATCCCGGCCGCACAGCACCGACAACTCCGCCACGACGGCATAGGCACCAAAATTGGATACGCTGGCCGGGATCAGGATTCCGGCTTTCGTGACCGGCGCGATGACGCCCCACTTTTGAAAGAAGGCCGAGGGCGCTGCACCCATTCCGAATTCATTGCCTCCGTCTCCGATGGCCAGTTCGCAGCTTGTGCCGATTGCGTCTTCGAATCTGGGCGCCTGGTTCGAAATGTCTGTGCCACGCATGTTGTAGTACCGTCCATCGGCAGTGACCGAGCAGACTTCGATCATCGTTGCGCAGTAATCGCGGCGACGGTCGGCCAGACTGGAGCGGTTCGCTTCCGACGCTATATCGATAAAATCAAGGACGGGCAGCCACGGCTGCAGCAGGGTTATGACTTCGGGCCACGATGCGATCCATACCCGCTTCCCCAGATCCAGAAGCGCTCCGGCCAGGGCGGCCGCACCGGGCGGGCCGTCGGTTTCGGGATGCCCAGCGACCGGAAAGCCCGTGCAGATCAGGCAATCGGACTTGCTGGACCACAGCAGCTGGGCGCCGTCGCGAGCGGGGTTTCCGCCCAGACCCTGCAGGAGATCGATCATTCCGCGGGTGTTGTCCGGCGTTGCGAGTTGATTGGCGGTTTTGGGCATTTCGTATACGTGGATGACTCGATCACTGATTGCAGGCTCGAATTCGCACGCTGGAATCGGCCTGCGTGCATCGAGTCCGCGAGCGGGTCGTAATGTTTCTGCGGCTCGGATCCTCCGTCGACCGGTTCGAGCATAGGGATGCACGGGTGCTTCGTCAACGTTGGCGACGTCAGGCCGGGCGCTTTGGGGCATGTGCGCCCTTTTGTCGTATTATTGACAATAAGACGCTGAATTGGAGAAAGATTACGTGGGCATATCCGGTCCCTCTTCTGCCAATCCCGGAATTCAGCGTTTACTGTAATCAGTTCATGGCCGCGGCGGCGCATTTCGGTCGGCGCGCCTTAACCTGATGCAATAAAACTTAGGTAGGGAAATCTCTTTATGACTAAGGCCTGAATACTTGCGGCCGAAAGCCGCCGCCGCGTGTGAAACTGACCCGCTACCATGAGGTGCTCGTTCCCCATAGCCCACACCGGGCCCTAGTGACGAGGGCGGGTCGGGGCAGGGGCGCCAGACACGAGGCGTTGGATGAGGTAGAGATGGAAACGCCATCAGCCTGCAGGGCTGCCATGAGCTGGGCGCAGCGTCTGAGGCGGGTGTTTGGCATTAATATCGAAACCTGCCCGGCCTACAGGGTGCCGTGCGGGTCGTAAGCCAGCATCGAGGTCACGGCGGTGATTAAATAAGATTCTGGCGCATCTTGAGCAGGAGGAGCTAGGTAGTGAGGCCGTGCGGCTGCCGGAGCAGCATGCGCTGTTGGGCGGTTGCGTTTGATGAGGCGCGAGCAGATTTCATAGATTGACGCGGCCAAGCTGCCGGCCCGACCGGGCGGCGGGCATGGTGGGCTGTGGCCGGTAAGCCGGGCCATGGCTGTTGTGAAGGGGACGGGTTGGTTAAAGCCGGTGGCAAGCGGCCTGCAGGTGGCCGGTTCGCGGGGATTCCGGGACAGAGATGCCGGTCTGACGGGCGGTTCCTGGGTGGATTCTAGTAAAATACGTAAGTTTTGCTTCCTATATCATGCCGGACTTTTGCCGGGATCAGTCCAGCGCAGTGGTGCGTGGTAGTACAATTTGCAACGGGCGGCCACGCCTTTTTACTTAAAATACAAATAGCAACGCCCCCTGATGATAACTACGAACCAGGTGGTCGGGAGTTCGAATCTCTCCGGGCGTAAATCCGGGGACAGTTTACCTATTTGACTGGCGCGTCCTGAAGTGCAGAAAAACTGAGGCTTCGGAGAAATAAGTATACTGTCCCCGGAATGCAGCATTACCACTTTGAGGTATCCATCCTGGATGGTAGCCCTCGCCTCGGTTAAAAAGGGGGGCGTCTATATCTTCTATACGCAGAAGATCAATCTCCATGAAAGGTTGGGGGTTGCGGTCCGCGAGATGAACACCATTAACCTGCACCATGCTGGAGTTGAGATGGTTAAATCACTTGTCGTAGTTTTGTGTGCCTTGACGCTGGTTACCCGGGTTTGTGCGCAGGGCGGGCCGCTACAGGAGGGAATCTCGGCTTATCAAGTGGGGGATTACGGGAAAGCATTGAGCATTCTGGAGCCATTGGCAGAACAGGGAGGGTCAGAGTCTCAATTTTACCTGGGGATGATGTACGAATATGGCAGAGGTGTATCCAGGGATCGGAACGAGGCGGAGGTATGGCTCCACAAGTCCGCAGAACTGGGTTTTGCAGCTGCGCAGAACCAACTCGGGGTTATGTATTTCTCAGGCCGGGGCGGCGCCAAAGATGCCGCGGAGGCCATGAACTGGTTACGTAAGGCGGCGGATCAAGGGGATGCCGATGCCCTATACAATATCGGCAAGAATTTCGCAGATGGTATCGGTGTCGAAAAGAACGTCAAAGAAGCGATGCGCTGGTATCTCAGGGCTGCAGAGCTGGGCCAGGCCGATGCTCAGTACGCCCTGGGTGTAAGGTATAGTATCGGCCAGGGAGTGGCAAAGGATGTGGTAGAGGGGGTCCACTGGTTGACCAGGGCTGCGGAGCAGGGGGATGCATCAGCCCAGTACGATCTGGGGTATTTATATGGCAAAGGGGAAGGAAGCCTAAAGAAGGATGTGGCAATGGCGGCACATTGGTTGCGAAAAGCCGCCGAACAGGGCAATGAAGATGCCCAGTATCTCCTGGGTGTGATGTACAACAATGGCGCTGGCGTTGCTAAAGATGATGCGCAGGCTTTGCATTGGTGGCGGAAGGCTGCCGAACAAGGGCAGGCAGCGGCACAGAACAGCCTGGGCACCATGTATGCCACCGGTATCGGTGTTGACAGGGATGCTGCAGAAGCTGCGAACTGGTTTCGCAAGGCCGCAAATCAGGGTGATGCGGATGCCCAGTTCAGTCTTGGCGGAATGTATTCCGACGGAATTGGCGTTGCCAGGGACAAGGTGGAAGCCACACGCTGGTATCGCAAGGCTGCCGAGCAGGGTAACGCAGTGGCCCAATATAATCTGGGTGTGAGGTTCCACAACGGTAAGGGCGGAGTCTCCAAAGACGATGCCATGGCGGTTCGCTGGTGGAGAAAGGCCGCAGAGCAGGGTATGGCAAAGGCCGAGTACAACATGGGGATTATGTACGCCAAAGGTCGGGGAGGACTGGAGGAAGACAGGGATGAGGCGGAGCGCTGGTTGCGGAAAGCCGCTGAGCATGGGCATGAGAAGGCCGGGGCGGCGCTTCGAAGTTGGTGCGCATCCCATTTCCTGCGGCATTGCAGTACGGCCACTGTGGACTAGGTAGAAAAAAGGGGCCGGATACAAATTCGATAGCGGGATTCCGATATGGAATAGAGCGTGATGACGTAGACTACATCATTGAAACCTTCCAAATCGTCAAGAAAAAGGATATCCAGAAATACGGTGAATACCGCACCAAACTGGTGATTCTGGATATCTACGACAAAATGAAAGTCGAAATGGACACAGGCGAAGCCTATCAGACCCTCCTCGATCCGCCACCTGCCGACCCCTCGGTAGCGCACCCTGATACGCGGCCAGAAAACGTGGCTAATTGACGGATTCTTCTATTACAAGGAAGGTATAAGTGGAAGCTGGCTGGGATGTCGTATTTACGGAATCGTTCAAAAGAGATTTTGATGGACTTCCCCCGGATTGCTAGACACCAAAATGGTTAAAATTGGAACCATCGGAGGTGTGTATGGCAAATCAGAAGTATTCGGACGAGTTCCGGGCCGAGGCAATCAAGCAGATCACGGAACGGGGCTATTCGGTCAAGGACGTTTCACAGCGTCTGGGGGTGTCGACCAAGAGCCTTTACAAGTGGCTCGGTGGTATACGTAGCCACCGGGTGGCCGAAAAGTCGAGCACGCTGGAAGCGGAGAACGCACGTCTCAAGGCGGAGCTCAAGCGCGTTGAAGAGGAGCGCGACATCCTAAAAAAGGCCGCAACGTACTTTGCCAGAACATCCGGGTAAGGTACGGGTTCATTCGAGATCATCAGGCGCAGTTTGCGGTGACGACGATGTGTCGCGTGTTGCGGGTGCAGCGCAGCGGGTTCTATGCCTGGCTCAAGCAGCCGGTTTCCAACCGGGGGCGTGAGGATCTGCGGCTGCTCGGATTGATCCGCTCGTTCTATGCCGAGAGCGGCGGCCTGTATGGCAGTCCACGCATTCACAAGGATTTGAGGGAGTTCGGTGAAGGCTGCGGCGAGAACCGTGTGGCCCGACTGATGCGTCAGGACAAGCTGCGCGCCCAGCGCGGCTACAAGCGTCCTCGGCACAAGGCAGGCCCGGCGGCAGTCGTTGCGCCGAACCGCGTGCAGCAGGCGTTCAGCATCGATCGGCCCAACCGGGTCTGGGTGACGGATATTACGTATATCCGGTCCTATGAGGGCTGGCTGTATCTGGCTGTGGTCATTGACCTGTTCTCGCGCCACGTGGTCGGCTGGTCGATGAAGCCGACGCTGGCTCGGGAGATCGTCCTGGATGCCCTGCTGATGGCAATCTGGCGACGGCGACCGAAGCAGGAGGTCATCATCCATTCGGATCAGGGTTCGCAGTATGGCAGCAATGACTGGCTGCGTTTCCTCAAGGAGCACAACCTGAAGGCCAGCATGAACCGGCGCGGGAACTGCTATGACAATGCCGTGGCCGAGTCTTTTTTCAGCAGTTTGAAGAAGGAGCGTATCCGGTGAAAGATCTATGCAACACGGGCAGAAGCACGCGCGGAGATATTTGATTACATCGAAGTGTTCTACAATCGGACCCGGCGGCACAGCCATCTGGGCCTGGTGAGCCCTGCAGCATATGAGGCAGGCTCAATGGGAAGCTAGGTGGTGTCTACTAAACTGGGGGGAGTCCAAAGCGTTATTCCGAAGAACAGATCATTGGCATCCTGAAGGCGCATGAGGCTGGGGCCAAGGTGGCTGATCTGGCGTGTGAGCATGGCATCACGGAGCAGAGTTTGGGTTCTACCCCGTTTCCACGGACAGTTTAGTTAAGGGCGCACCCGCCATCGATCGGACGAGCTTGGTTCGGATGTGTGTAGCGATGCTTCCGCGAAAGCCGCTGTCGGTACACTGCGACGCTTGCCGCGGAATAAAGGGCTGCGTTGATAGCGGTGGCGGAAGGTATGATAGTTGATGCCATGCTGCTCACAAAACGCCGCCTGGGTTAAGCCCGAGGCCGTATATGCTTCGATCAACTGCGTCCAATACGCAGTGGTTCGGTTCTTTCTGTTTGTGTCGGACATGTGTTGCCTCCAATGATAAGGAGCACAGAACACAACAGATTGTTATTAATTCGAAAAGCCTGTGTCACATGAAGCGCTTACTCTGCGAACACATTACTGCGTGAATACAGGAATGGGAGAACGGACCGGAAGCATATCGTGCAGAGCACTATCCCGCAGATGGAGGTCTACCTGTAGTGGTTCTTGAAGCTCTCCAGCACGCGCAGGTAGTTTGCCCGCTCGAAGGCGCGTGGATTCGCCACATTGCGATGGCTCATGGTGCCGCGCATCTGCCCCACCGACTCGAATCCGCGACCCTCCATCCACTGTTGCAATCCCTCCACCAGCCGGGTGGCATAGGCGGGCCCGTTGCGCAGCAAGGCAGAGGTCGTCATCACTGCATCGGCCCCCGCCAGCAAGTACTTGATCACCTCGACGGGACCTTCCACCCCGCGCGTGGCGCCCAGTGAGGCATTTATGTGTCCATGCAGCAGGGCAATCCACAACAGCGGCGCGCGTATTTCGCCGGCAGAGCTCAACGGCAAGGTCGGCTGTACCTCAAGCTCATTGATGTCGATGTCCGGCTGGAAGAAGCGGTTGAACAGTACCAGGGCGTCGGCACCCGCCGCGTCCAGGCGCCTGGCCAGGTGCCCCATCGCAGTAAAGAATGCGCTGAGTTTGAGGGCCACCGGGATACTGACGGTTGACTTGACTGCCTCCAGGATGTCCACATAGCCCTGCTCGACCTGCGCGCTGGATACCTCGAGGTCTGCATGCACACCGTAAATGTTCAACTCCAGACCGGCCGCCCCGGCCTCCTGCAGTTGCCGCGCATACTGCATCCAGCCTTCGCTGGTGACGCAGTTCAGGCTGGCAATGACCGGAACCTCCAGATCCTCAGCCGCCCGCCGGACCAGCTCCAGATAGCTGTCCGGTCCCACGTCGTAGGCATCGATCTGCGGAAAATAGCTCAGTGACTCGGCAAAGCTCAAGGTCCCCGATTCCATGAGGTGGGAAAAGGCTTCGTTGTCGTGGCGAATCTGCTCTTCGAACAGCGAAAACATCACGATTGCCGCGATGCCGCCGTCCTCCAGCCGCTTCATACCCTCCAGCGTGCCCGATAACGGCGACGCCGAGGCAACGACGGGATGCTTGAGATCCAGCCCCATATAGGTGGTGGTGAGATCCATAGTGTGTTCCCCGATTACCTAGAGTTTGACAGCCGCGTCCGGATGGAAATGACTCCCGCTGCGGCTGGCCATCTCTTCATAGATTTCCCATTTCTGATCCACGACCTGCTGCGCCAGCCCCATCAGGTGTTCGCTTTCGGCCGGGTGTGCCCGGGATAGCATTTTGTAGCGCAATTCATTGAGCGCATAGTCCTTGAGCTTTACCGTCGGACGTGGCGAGTCGAGCACGAAGGGATTCCTGTCGGCCTGCCGCAAGGCCGGGTTGTAGCGAATCAGGGGCCAATGACCGCTCGCGACCGCCAGATCCTGCTGCCGCAAGCCGTGCTGCATGTTGATACCGTGCGCAATACAGTGGCTGTAGGCCAGCACCAGCGACGGCCCGGGGTACGCCTCAGCTTCTCGCAGCGCGAGCAGCGTCTGCTGCGGATTGGCGCCCATGGCTACCCGTGCGACGTACACATTACCGTAGGAGATCACCTGCAGCCCCAGGTCCTTCTTGGCCACCGGCTTGCCCGCGGCGGCAAACTTGGCCACGGCTCCCAGCGGGGTGGCCTTCGACATCTGGCCACCGGTGTTGGAATAGACTTCCGTGTCCAGCACCAGCACATTGACGTCCTTGCCGCTGGCCAGTACGTGGTCCAGCCCCGAGGAGCCGATATCGTAGGCCCAGCCATCGCCACCGACGATCCAGATACTGCGCCGGACCAGGTGATCGACCACCGACAACAGGTCGCGGGCCTTCTCGCTGTCGAGCGTCAGCAGCGCCGCCTTGAGCTGTGCGACCCGCAACCGTTGCGCGCGGATCTGCGATTCGGCGATCTGCGGGGCAGCCAGGATCTCGTCGACCAGCTCCGGCTCCAGTTGGCCCTTGAGTTCCTGCGCCAATTGTCGCGCCATCCCCAGATGCTGGTCGGCACTCAGCCTGAAACCCAGCCCGAACTCGGCGTTGTCCTCGAACAGCGAGTTCGACCAGGCGGGACCGCGCCCCTCACCGTTCATGGTCCAGGGCGTTGCCGGCAGATTGCCCCCGTAGATGGATGAGCAACCTGTGGCATTGGCTATGATGGCCCGGTCGCCAAACAACTGTGAGAGCAGGCGCACGTACGGTGTTTCGCCACAACCCGCGCAGGCACCGGAGAATTCGAACAGGGGCTCCAGGAACTGTGTTCCCCGCACTGACGAGAAGTCCACCTGCGAGCGGTCGTTGACCGGTAGCCATTCGAAAAAGCCCACGCCCTGCCGGCCCTGTGCCAGGATAGCCTCCTTGGGCTTCATGTTGATGGCCTTGACGCCACTCTGCTGCAGGCTCTTGGCGGGACAGACTTCCACGCACAGGCCGCAGCCCGTGCAGTCCTCCAGGTAGACCTGCAGCGTATAGCGTGTGTCCGGGAAGCCCCGGCCGTTGATGGGCGCAGACTGGAAGCCTTCAGGGGCGGATGCCAGCAAGGATTCGGCATAGAACTTGCCGCGAATCACGCTATGTGGGCACACGAAGCTGCAGTTGCCGCATTGAATACAGATGTCCGGCTCCCAGACCGGCACGAAGGCCGCGATATTGCGCTTTTCCCACTTGGTCGTACCGGATGGGTAGGTGCCGTCGACCGGCAGCGCGGACACCGGCAGTTGATCACCTTTGCCCGCCATCATCGCCGCCGTCACTTGCTGCACGAACTCCGGTGCCTCGGACGGCACCACTGGCGGCATTTCGATGCGGCTGTCTGCCTGCCGGGGAACCTCGACCCGATGGAGATGTGCCAGGGTCTGGTCCACGGCAGCGTAGTTCTTCTGGACGACTTCGTCGCCCTTCTTGCCATAGGTCTTGCGGATGGATTCCTTGATCTTGCTGATCGCCTCGTCACGGGAGAGCACCCCGGAGATGGCGAAGAAACAGGTCTGCATGATCGTATTGGTGCGGTTGGCCATACCGGTTTCCCGCGCCACGCTGGAAGCGTCAATCACATAGAGCCGGATCTGCTTGTCGATGAGTTGCTGCTGTGCGCTGCGCGGCAGATGGTCCCACACCTCATCGGGACCGTAGGGGCTGTTGAGCAGCAGGATCGCCTCCTGCCGCGCACTCTCCAGTACGTCCATCTTCTCGATGAAGTTGAACTGATGGCAGCCGATGAACCCGGCCGAGCGCACGAGATAGGGGGAGTTGACGGGATTCGGTCCGACGCGCATATGCGAGACCGTTTGCGAGCCGGATTTCTTCGAGTCGTAGACGAAGTAGCCCTGCGCGTACAGGGGCGTGGACTCACCGATGATCTTGATGCTGTTCTTGTTGGCGCCAACCGTGCCATCCGCACCGAGGCCGATGAACAGCGCGCGCATCACTTCGTCCGGCTCGATGTCGAATGCGGGGTCATAGTCCAGACTGGTATGGGAGACATCGTCATGGATGCCGATGGTGAAGTGGTTCTTCGGCGCAGCCGCCTTCAATTCGTCAAGCACGGCTTTGGCCATGGCCGGTGTGAACTCCTTGGAGGACAAGCCGTAGCGCCCGCCGATGATTCGCGGCAGGGTGTCGCATGGCAGGGCGCCGCTGGCCCGGGCTTCGGCCATGACAGTCACCACATCGGTATACAGGGGCTCGCCGGTAGAGCCCGGCAGCTTGGTGCGGTCGAGCACGGCGATGGCCTTTACTGACGCTGGCAGCGCGGCCAGGAAATGCTCGGCGGAAAACGGCAGGCAGAGGTGCACATTGATTACCCCGCATCTTTCCCCTTGCCGCTGGAGGTAAGCGACCGTCTCGCGAAAGGTCTGCGCCGCCGAGCCCGTGATGACCGCCACACGCTCGGCGTCCGCGTCGCCGTAGTAGTCGAACAGCTGGTAGGAGCGGCCGCTCAGCGCGGCAAAGGCATCCATTCTTTCCTGCAGGATGGCCGGCAGGCGCGCATAAAACGGGTTGACCGTCTCCCGCGCCTGGAAATAGACGTCGGGGTTCTGCGCAGTACCGCGGATAAAAGGATTGTCCGGATTCAGGCCGCGGGCCCGGTGCTGGCGCAGCAGCGCCGGGTCAATCATTGCGCTCATCTGTTCATCCGGGATCAAGGTCAGCTTGTTCACCTCGTGCGAGGTGCGGAAGCCATCGAAAAAGTGCACGAACGGCACCCTGGCTTCGAGGCTCGCGGCCTGCGCCAGCAGCGCCATGTCGTGCGCCTCCTGCACCGTGCTCGAGGCCAGCTGGGCGAAGCCGGTGTTGCGCACCGCCGCGACATCGGAATGATCGCCGAAAATTGACAGGCCCTGGGTGGCCAGAGATCTGGCGGCCACATGAAACACCGCGGGTGTCAGCTCGCCCGCGATCTTGTACATGTTCGGGATCATCAGCAGCAGACCTTGCGATGCCGTGAAGGTGGTCGTCAGGGCACCGGTCTGCAGCGCGCCGTGGGCCGCGCCGGCGGCACCGCCTTCGCTCTGCATTTCGACTACCAGGGGGATGTTGCCCCAGATGTTAGGTTTCCCTTCGGAGGCCCACTGATCGGCCAGCTCGGCCATGGTCGACGAGGGCGTGATCGGATAGATCGCACACACTTCGTTGACGCGATAGGCGGTGTACGCGACCGCCTCGTTGCCTTCCAGCGTCGTAACGGCTGACGACTTCATGGATTAGACTCCTGGTTCCGGGAGCATGTCGATGGCATGACAGGGACACTGCTCGAAGCACACGGCACAACCCGTGCAAAGGTCGTAGTCATAGCGGTAACGCATTCCGGGGCCGAGTTTGATGATCGCATGCTCGGGGCAGGCACCGAAACAGCCATCGCACTCGAAGCAGTTGCCGCAGGAGAAGCAGCGTCTGGCCTCGTATAGCGCTTCGCTCTCGCTCAACCCCCTGACAACCTCGTCAAAGCCATAGCGGCGCTGCTCCAGGTCCAGATGGTCCTGATGCCTGCGGCGGGCCTCGGTAAGGTAGTGAATATGCAGGGCATCGAAGCCCACCACAGGGTGCTTCGGCCCCGTCGTGTACTGCTCGCCGTTGAGGTAGGCGTTGATGTGGCGGGCGGCGGTCTTGCCGTGCCCGACTGCCGTGGTCACCGTACGCTCGCTGGGCACCATGTCGCCGCCGGCGAAGATACCCGCGTGGCCGGTCATCATGTTGGCGTCGACCACCACGGTGCCGTCGGGCTTGAACTTGATGCCCGCCACCTGCTTCAGGAATGCGGTGTCGGTGACCTGCCCCAGCGCCAGGATCAGCGTGTCCGCTTCCAGCGATTCAAACTGGCCGGTCGGCTCGGGATAGCCGTCGGCATTGATCTGCATGATCTCGACCTGGATCTTGCCCTGGTCAATCTCCTTGATGGTTCGCAGCCAGTTGATCTTCACACCTTCCTCGATGGCCTCGTCAGCCTCGGAAGAATGGGCGGACATGTGCTCCCGGTCATGCCGGTAGATGATGAGGGCTTCCTCGGCGCCGAGTCGCTTCGCCGTCCTGGCGACATCCATCGCCGTGTTGCCACCACCGTAAATGGCCACGCGTCGGCCCAGAGTCGGCGCCTGCCCCGATGACGCCTGACGCAAAAAGCCGACCGCATCGAAGATCTTGCCGGCATCTCGCGCCGGAATATCGATCCGCTTGCTGAGGTGGGCGCCGACCGCGATAAACACTGCGTCGAACCGTCCTGCCTCTTTTTCCGCCACCACGTCCTCCACCTTGTGGTTGAACACCATGCGCACGCCCATTTCCTGGATGCGGGCAATCTCCCGGTCCAGCTCTACGCGCGGCAAGCGGTAGGCGGGGATGCCGAAATGCAGCATGCCGCCGGCCATGGGTCCTGCCTCGAAAATCTCCACGGTGTGCCCCATTCGGGTGAGGTGGAAGGCTGCCGACAGGCCGCTGGGCCCGGCACCCACCACCATGACCCGGCGCCCACTGGGGGGGGCGTCCTGCTTGACCTTCCAGCCTTGCTGCAGGGCGAGGTCGCCCAGGAAGCGCTCCACGGCGTGGATGCTCACTGCGCTGTCCACCGCGTTACGGTTACAGTGGCTTTCGCACGGGTGGTAGCAGACCCGACCGTGCACGGCAGGCAGGGGATTATCCCGCATCAACACCTGCCAGGCCTTTTCGAAGGCGCCTTCCTGCACGTGGGCCAGCCAGCCCTGGATGTTCTCCCCGGCCGGGCAGGCGTTGTTGCAAGGGGGAAGCAGGTCCACGTAAACCGGGCGTTGCGTGCGCACCGCACCGGTCCCCTTGCCATGCTGTGCCAGGTCCGCGGGACGCGTGATATCGCTGGGCTTGGGGCTGCTCATTGGTTTTCTCCGTCCTGTCAGGTGATTCACGAGCCGGTATCCGGACTCTGGCCATGCCGGGCAGGTGGTCAGATACCGCCGGGCGGCACGCACGCATCGCCGTGTGCTACGTGCCCGTGGAGCCTGAGCCAGGACCTTCTCAATCCGGCCGCGATGCTGGTCGCGGTCCGTCCGTGCGTCAACGCTACCACTTTTTCATAGCGAAAGTTTAGACATTCGCGTTTCTCGCCGGCTCCTGGTGCGGCACCTGCCTTTCCGGCGCCAGACCGGTGCCTGCCGAAGCCGCTTCTTCCTTCCGGTGAGTCAGGATCTTTTCGAGAGCCTGCCCCACGCAGTGCTTTGGGCATGGCCACCGGGCCTTCGATGCAGGCGATCACTTTGACGGAGCGGTCGCAGGTTATGCAAATTGGCTCGATTGCCAGGTAATAATGATTTTGAGCAAGGACAATGCTTGCCTCCGGATAAGCGCCCCGTGTCACCCAACAGATCACTGATTTGGTGTTACGCATGGCGCGGGAGAATCGCTCGTGGGGCTATGACCGCATTCAAGGCGCACTCGTTCTTGGCCTGCCCCGGTTCTGTCGATCGGTGCGATCATCTCAATGCCTTCCTGGCGCAGTTCCTCATCCGGCTTGTCGCGGTCGTAGGCACGATCACCTGTCAGGTTCTCCGGTTTGGCTTCGATTATGTGGCAGTCAAAGCCCGGCTGCACCAGGGTGACCTCATGATGGTTCGCCGTATGCGTGCTGACCGCCAGCGGCAATCCATGGCGGTCAACAATTGCCATGGTTTTCAAACCCTTACAGCGCTTCGTCGGGCCGATCTCTGCGCCGCCGCCTTTGGCTGAAGAGAAGGTCGCATCGATAAGACATTCCGGTTCATCGAGCGCGCCTTCATCACGCAGCGCATTGGCCGGGTCGGAAGGTGGCTCGCTCTTGTACGATTGGGACTTCGGCGACTTTACAGGTGCATCTGGAGCTACTGCCTCTCATACATATAATGCACCAGGAGCATACACAGCACCTCTTCTAGTTGAGGACGATTGGCAATATCGACTTCGACACAATTGGCATCACCGTCAGCGCCGTTCCCGGAAGTACCAAGGGTAAGTCTGAGTAATTTAGTAAGGTGACCGGGTTGCACTCAATACCGGTCGTTCAGGAAAAAAATACTGTGTGAGCAGGGCAGGGATTGGCATTCCCAATACATGCCGAACTTTTGCCGATTTCAGTCCTGCGCGGTTATGCTTGGTACTGCAAAACGCAACGGGCTACACCGCCAGTAAGTTAATATAAACTAATAGATACAACGCATAGTTAAAGCTACGAACCAGGCGGTCGGGCGTTCGAATCTCTCCGGGCGCGCCAAACATACAGAAGCCCGCCTTGTGCGGGCTTCTGTATGTTTATTGTCAGGAATGGAATTCGAACGCCCGACAATCAGAACGGCAGAGTTCGAGAAAACGGCAGGATTGCCGTTTTGGACGCTGCCGCTGGCAGCGCCCGTAGAGCGAGGGGCCATGGATGGCCCCGCGTCAATCTCTCCGGGCGCGCCATAAAACTCAAGAAACTTAAGCGGTTACGGTCTTGACTGAACCGCTTTTTTCTTGCTCATTTTCCGGCTGTGCTAGATTTGTGCTAACCAGTCGGATTTTCGAGAGACCGTCCGCGTATTCAGCCTGTCCTTGGCGAATTCCTATTCATGCAGCGATTGGCGTATGAAAGAGTCCATTGCAATGTGATAGCCATGAATGGTTGCAGAGATTTGCGCGCGGAGGTAGAGGATAGCCGCTAAGCACCGCTGGTGTATCTCCACCTAACGATTGATGGACCCGTTCTCGGTTGTAGTATTGCCTGAAGTCTGCGAGTTTTCGCTCAAGGTCCTTAGCATTCCAAAAGAGGGTGTGATCAAGA
>Ga0210124_1000061_pt1 | contig 65476 bp, 55 predicted proteins | sample Muzzi_PWC_D2_FD_185554 | JGI IMG/M metagenome (GOLD analysis project Ga0210124, IMG submission 185554) | Wetland microbial communities from San Francisco Bay, California, USA, that impact long-term carbon sequestration - Muzzi_PWC_D2 (SPAdes) | ecosystem: Environmental > Aquatic > Marine >...
GACTTCTTCGCGGCACCGGCCACGAGCGGCTTGTAGGACTCGCCGTGGATCATGATCTGCCAACGGCCTTCGCGCAGATAGGCGCCGGTCTTCGGATTGCGCATGATCGGCATACCCCATTCCTCGAACTGGTGCACAGCCGAGTCGACGTGGCGCGCCATGTCGAACAGCAGGTCTTCACGCACCATGCCCATCAGGTCGATACGCGCATATTTCACGTGGTCTTCCGGGTTGTTCTCGCCGAAACGGGTGCCCATGTAGCAGTTGATCGCGTACAGGCCCTGCGCCACGGCGCCGGAACGGTCGATGTTCGCCTTCTCTGCAATGACGATCTTCTTGTCCTGGCCCCAGTAGCGCGCCTCGAAAGCGGCACCGGTACCACCCAGGCCGGCACCGGCGACCAGGATATCGATATTGTCTTCGACGATAGTTTTGTATCCCATCAGGAGTAACCCTCCACGCCTTCTATCAGTTTCAGACCATTGGACTTGAGGGTGTGGATGTCACCATCGTCCATACGGATGTACTTGGGTTCGTTGAACAGGAGCTGGCTGTTGCGCTGCTCCTGGCTGGGCGCCGCTACGTCACTCAGCTTGGGAATAGCAGTACCCCAGGGCTTGGTGGTGATCGGCGCAAGCAGATCCATGTCCTTCTTGCCGTTGCGGAACTTGATGCGCCAGGCGATGACACCTTTCTCCTCGTCACGCTTCACGCGTACCGAGTGCCCCAGCGGTGCGAAGTCTGCGTACCCGCGGCAGTCGATTGCGTTATGCGGGCACGCCTTGACGCAGGAGTAGCATTCCCAGCACATGTTGGGTTCGATGTTGTAGGCGCGACGGGTCACCTTGTCGATATGCATGATGTCTGACGGGCAGATATCGACACATTGACCACACCCGTCACAACGAGTCATATATACAAAAGTTGGCATTCTGAATACTCCTTACTTTTGAAAGCTAATCAGTAGTGACTGGGGCGTTCGGCGCTGTAACCGGGTCCCATGTTGGGTGGATTGGTACCCATATATTCCGGGATGTCCGGGAATTTTTTCTGTACGGCAGGATCCGTCAGATCGTAATCAGCGGGCAGATTCTCTCTCGAACCGTCTGCCATGATGCATTTCTTCTGGTAAGCCGCGGCAGGTTTGAAGAACATGTGCGCGAACTTGGACCAGAAGACAGTGCCGAACAGTACAGTGCTGCACGCGATGAACAGTACGAAGAACAGCATGTTCAGTGTGCCGCTGCCCATGGTAGCCGACCACAGCAGTGCGAAAGTGGGCATGGTGATCAGGCCGACGATGAAGATGTCGCCGCGGCCGTTGAAGTTGTACCACTTGACGCCTTCAGCAGAGACATCGACGCGGATGAAAAACCAGAACCAGTACCCGCCGAAACACAGCATGAGGGCACCCAGGTGCCAGAGAAAGGGCCAGATACCCGCATCGGCTTCCGTTGCGTAACCGAAAATCAGAACCGCGGTGCTGGCAACAAAGATGACGAAACCGTACATGGTGAACAGGTGTGATATACGGCGGCGGATCCTTTTGAACTCCGAAGAGGTGAGCACTTCGTTCACGACAGTCTGCACCGCAAACGATGCTTTTTCGCCACCGCTCAGGGTGCGCTTCGCATTTTTCTGTGCTCTTTTTGCATTTTCGAAAAAGTACTGGGCACTGTGTTTATGCAGCATGTCCAGAATGGTTCCGCCAATCACCAGCAGGACCATGAGAATGATGTAGCCCTGCATGATGGGTGGGGAAATGAACGTTGAAAGTTCGTAGAAGGGGTTGCTACTGAGCATGTAACGTCTCCTCGACTGTTCTCAAGCTAACCAGTAAGCTCAAGCTGGCCCGTATGCCAGAATCATTTACGACTGGATAATATGAACTGTTATATGAGGCAATGCTAGTTTAGTAGTTTTTATCTGGTATAAGTGAAATTTATATTTTGGTGTTGAGCCACACGAGCGCGTGGCTGCGATGGGTGCTGGTCCCATACCCAGGATATGCGGCTCCGGGGTATTGCCTGATGGCAGATATTGCCCCTGCTGATGCGTTCCTCTGCGTTCGTGACAAACGTTTGACGGCCCCTTATTGTTAATGAATATTATTCTCATTACAAAATAGGCCGGGCGGAACATCGTGGAAATGTTCACCGGTCATGGACGGCGATCTGGCGCCTGCATGGAGGGTGTTCTCGAAACAGCTGACCGCTGTACCCTGAAATGCCCGTTTCCTGGAGATTCTGGCGGGTGCCGAAACCACCACCGACGTGTTCATGCGGACACTGCTGATGGATGTGGGCGGTCATGCGATCTGTCAGCCGCATAGGAAGGCGAGCAGATCCGGCTGTTGTTGGACCGTCTGTACTTCAGACTCGGGGAGAATGACGAAAACTGCCACCGTATACTGACGCCGGCGGTTTCATCCGTTGTCTGGATCGCCCAAAGGAAAGGTGAGATCCGGGAGCTGAGCCTGGTCGCCAACGCTATCGCCATGCTCGCCAATCAATCATCCTGCAAGGCAGATCTCGAAAGCCGGTACGAGACCAGCCTGCGCATCCTGTACGCTCCGATGCCTGTCTGAAAGGTGAAACGCCAGACAACTACGTCATGGCGCTGATGCCTGACAAGCGCTAATCCCACTACTCACCGGGAGTCGTGTTTTCCTGTAGCATCGGGCCAGGTGTGCTATGGAGCAGCGGGTTGAGCTCCCTCACGACCTGGTCCGTAGACAGCAATGCCACCCCGATACCATCCATTTCCTGTCTGCCGCGATCGTAGACCCCCGAGGTTGCGTCAACCGCCAATGCCATGCGAAAGTCCCGTTCACTGGCCTCGTAAATCGAGGTTCGCGGGCAGTTGGGGAAATTGCAACCGCAAAACACGAGTGTGGATATCTGCAGCTCGTCGAGATGATCATGCAGCGGCGTCCGGTAGAAGGCTCCCCAGCGGGGCTTGTAGATGGCCATTTCATGATGGCCGATGTGCTGGATACCACCCGAGAGCAGTAGCTCGTCATCCAGCTGTACATCCGGCTCCGGCAAGATGTCAGGGGCGAGTTGATGTCCGGGTGAGCCCTCCAGTACCAGCGTTGTTCCTTGTTCGACCAGATTTCTACGGCACAGATCGACATTGGACCCGTCCGGCCGGTAGATCCGGAGGATATGAACGATAGGCCGTTCTGCCGAGCGAAAGGCATCGAGCAGGATTCTCATTCGGGGAAGTACAGCCGAGGTCCCCGGGATCTCGAAGGGCTGCCCATCGAGCGTGTCACGCTGGGTGTCGATGGTGATGAGCGCAGACCGGGACCAGTCCGGTGCTGTGTATTTATCCATAGTACGGCTTGCCTGTGCTGCCAGGTCTTGGCATATGGATGTAATATTTCACTTGCCGGGCTTCAGCACAAGGATGTTACCGAACGAGCGCAGACTGACTGCTGCTTCCAGGGCCAGTCCGCTCTCGGTGAAAAGGGCCCGCCACTCCCGCAGGGTTCGGATGCCAGTCCCGTAGCAAACAGGCAGCCGTTGACATCTGCCAGCCGTTGCAGAATATCCGCATCCATCGACTGGCCGGCCTGTTCCTCGACGATGTCCCTGGGCGGCATGGGTGTCATGGCCTGGCCGACGAACGAAATCCGGAGGAGGTCTGGATCCATCGATGAGTGGATTATCCCCTGGGACTTCGTTCCCTCAACACGACGGGTTCCCCGGCTGCGGCCACGTCCAGGTGATGACTGAATAAAGCGCCGGCCGGGCCCATGATTCAGGGCCAGTACCTTCAGGATCAGCTTGGGAAATTCCGGGTGACGGAGCATCGTACTGGTAGTACAGATGCCGAAAATCGCGGATGCCATCCAGCACATCCAGCAGCGGGGCCAGGGCCTTGCGGAACATGGAAATATTCGCGTCTGTCCTGTCGGCGCGATGGTGGAAAGTGAACAGGTCACCCTGGCCGCTGAATGCGGCTTCAGTGGCGGCCGGGTACGGCAGCGCTTCAACTGCTTCTATGACACCACGGCCAAGGCCAAGGTTGCCAAGGACCTGTTCATCCAGCCGGTGAACTTTTTTGCCCGCAAGGGGGAGGGCGCATGAACCGTTTCAGGGAAACGGACTGGTGGTACTGGCTGGTTACCGACGGTTTGCTGATCGGCAGTCTGGGGACGATACCGCCGCTGGATTTCATCCACTGGATACAGCTTGCCGGCACCGCGGCCGTCGTCACGGTCGGCTATTGTCCACTGGCGCGCATCCTGGTTCTGATGCCCTGGAACCGCCGCCGTCCGCTCACCGCTGCGCAGGTGAGGAATACCATTGTCGCGCCGCCGGTGGCGGGTAGTATCATGGAGGAACATACGGGAAGTAGGTGCCGCCAGTACGGCGGCTCGCACGGAATCATGAGATGGATTCCAGTTACTCACCCTTGTCGCCGTCGGTCGCCACGCTCATCTCGCTGAGCGAGGCGCGCATGAATCGATAACACTGCGGCGGAATCGAACCAAAGTACTGTGCCTGCCTGTGCGGGACGGCATAACTCCTGTTTCGAATAGACCTGTACTCCTGTTCAAAAACTTCCCACACACGTAGCGGCGCATTGGTTGCCGCCCCTCCGTGCACCTGGTGGAAACTGCCTTCCCCCAGCAATATGACGTAAGCCATTTCCTCGACGGCCAGCGCCCGCGCGTGGAAGTCCAGATTGACGAGGCCGCCACCCGGGGAGGTGAAGCGTGTTTCGAACCCGTCCAGCCGTAAATACTGTGATTTTGGTACACAGAAACATGGACTTTCGGCTATCGGCATGAACCACCCGCGACTATTCGAGCCGGCGAAAGCGGCGATCGTGAAAAGCTCATACCCGTTGTCACGCCACGCCACGCTATCAAGCAGGCGGTCTTCCACCTGCTGATTGTATCCTGCATGAACCGATTTCATTTGTACGTCGGGACCAAGGTGCCATCCCAGGGTTGCAGTGAGTACCGGTTGCGGCGAGAACGCCCTCATCATGCGTTTCATGCCGGCGATCACGCCGGGGCTCAGGATCCGCGCGCCATCCACGAGCATGAGCACGTGTTCTCCCTGCGCCATGCTGACCCCGATATTCAGGGCTTCGGCCGGTGAACGTGAGTTCGTGGAATGGTAGTGATAGCGGAAGTTGCTGCCGAAAGAACAGACTTCAGCGCTGGATAGTGCTTGAGAAGAGCCGTTTTCAATGACGATGACCTCGTAATCATCGATATCGACTTCCCGCTGGTAATCGCACGTTAGTGAATACAGCGTCCTGGGCGCTTCACGACGCATGTTGAAGACGACTAGCACGACGGAGAGATAACCGTGATCCATGGAATCACTGGGCTTGTCCATGTAAAGATCGCCTTTCGACCGGTTCAGGACGGGTCCCGTGACCCGCTGACAGATTGGAGGCGTGGACTGTGCCGCTCCTGCAGATAAATCGCCACAGCGCAAATCAACTGCGCCGCCACGGTGTGGACAAAACCAGTCAGATTCGACAGTGTGGTACGCCACTGTTTCGGAACCCGGAGCGTTCGATAGACATAAATCAGGAATCTGAATCGATCATGAAAAGTATCCATCGACAGATAATGTGACCAGAGTCTGAAGAATCCGCGGTCTTGTGGCTCCGATGCCGAGAACAGCCGTTGCCGCGTTTCCAGCGCCAGCATGCTGACGATGCGAGATGAAGCGAGGTTTTTCAGGATTGGCTCGCCAAGCGGGGCATCAAGAAGTTCTTGTGCCAGGCGGAAGCCAAGAATGGCCTTCTTTTCGAAACGCATCTCCCTCACCTGTCTCGATATGAAGTCCCAGTTCACTTCCGGTTTTGCACGGATGATTTCAGCGATATCGCAGACTCTCCTCATCGTATGCCAGCTTTCCTTGATACCCTGAATAATCGCAATAATCAGTTCATCCTCCGCTGAGAAATACTGGAAATTCATCCCCTCCATGGTCGTCGATTCAGCTCGTTCCCACAGAGGATCGCAGTTCAGGTAGAACATCCAATGGGTGAGATTGGTGACGCGTCCATTCCAGTCTTTGCGTTTAAGCGCGCTGCCCTCCAGGGCTTCGCGCATCTCCGGATAGCAATACGGGGTAATTCCGTAATGCAGATCGACAGAGCTGACCCGGTCCGTGTTACGTGTTAGCTGTGCCTGTACCGTGGCGACTTCGTGATGCCCGAAATACGTGTGGTCGTAGCCGCTTCGAATCAGAATATCCTTGGCTTTCAGGAAGTCCTTTCGCTGGACCAGAAGATCGATATCGCCGCATTGCCGCAGATTCAGGCTGCCGTACATGCGAAGTGCAAACGTAACTCCCTTGAAGGATATTGTCGCTATGCCGTTGGTATAAAATTGCCTGAGTATGTCCGATAAATCATTCAGGTTATGTTTATTGTGAGTCGTACATGTATCAACGAGTTTCTTCAGATCCTGCATTACCCGGTTCGGGACGCGGTCGGGGCAGGCACTCGCGAGCATGTCCAGATTATGATAGACCAACGGCACTATCTGGTGCCGAACCGCGATTGTCTTGAGAAAAGACCAGTCCAAGTCCTTCGTGATCAGATTGCGCATGTGCCGTGTCGGATCGATATCCGGATGTGCGTGGGCGCAGCGCAGCACCAGCCGGGCTTCTCGTGGAATATCTCGATCGAGTTTTTTTCTTATATTGTCAAGCATGTTTTCGAAGCTCGGAAGCCTGCCGGGGCGCGGACAATATTCGTTGTTTCCCGTGATCAGGTTGACACGATACAACTATTCTGGGTCGAGTCGCACGACATTGTGCCCCGCCTGGAGTAGCATATGCACTCAGTTCTGGAGCGCCGGTATCGGCTGTCATTGATTGCTTGAAATCCTAAAGAGTGTTGATGGAAAAGTCCATGACGTTAGATTCCGGGGATGATCTAGAGGTGTTGGTAGTCGTTCATGATCCCTCGATCATCGAGGAACTCGAAGCAGAGCAGCATTTTTCCATGCTGCCAGATTACCGCTATATTCTCGTAGGGTCTGATGACAGGTATGCGGACAGTGATTTTCAATGTCCAGCCAAAACCATAGTCGCACGACGGCTACCGACCAATATCGAAGAGCACAGGCACCTGCTGGCCTTTACCGCGTGGTACGCAATCGCTAAGAACGGACTTGTCAACGCGAAGTTTGTTTCTATTCTTGAATACGATGTGGATGTTGATCGGGATTTTCATCAACGTACCATCCGGGCGCTGAAGGAAGGACACCGGATGCTGGGATATGTACCGTTCGCGCTTACCCACCCGCAATATCTTTACGCAACAGCCTGGTTCACGGAATCTCTTGCAGAAGTCTATAACATTGACGCCGCAGCGATGGTGCGCAGGCATCTATCCAGTGGGGGGGCAGATCTCTGGACGGCGACAACGAACCTTTCGATGCGTCTCGTTGACTTGGAAGGTTTTGTTGACTGGTTTTTGCCACTGTCGCGGGTCTTCAGGCACGATCCCGTCGGGGCTCATGTCCATGAGCGCTGCGTGCCCATTTACTGCATGTCCAGAGGGATTGAAAATTATCACCTTCCGGGATTACTGCAGCACCATCAGAAAAGGTCTCATGGCGCATTTGTAAAAACCCTTGAGGAAGCGCAAAGGATCGCCCGGGATATACGGCATTGCAGGGAATCGGAATCTTGAGCTGACGGCCGGTAATAAAACCGGGATCGCCGACGAATAAGATGCGCACAACGCAATCGATATCGAACGCAGGATCTTTGAAGACGGTATCAAAAGCATGAAGCGGGGCCGGACCGTTACGTTCGAGCGCTTGCAAGCGTTACCGGCAAGCGGTCGATCGGACCCTTGCGATACCCGGGCAGGCGGACATCGTACGGCGGGAAGGGCCCCGTTCAGGCAGGCAATAACCGGAAAGCGTCGCTGAATAGCCCCATGCGTCTGACAACGAAACGCGCGTCCATATTGCTTGTGTGGCTCCTGCCCGCGGTGCTGGCAAGCTGCGGCAGCATCTTTCAGGGGCCGGTAACGGGCCGCATCCAGGCCGTCGACCCGGCGGATGCGTCTGACGCGATAGCCTACATGCGCTGTCGCGGCAGCGGGCTGCACGGTGAAATCACCACCGATGCGGAAGAAACCCGCGTCAGTGCAAAGGGCCGGTTTACGTTTCTCGGTTCCTTTACTTTTCCCACCACGGAGTCATGCGGGGTGTTCGTCCGCCACCCGCGCTATCGCACCGCACGGGTGAAGCTCAGGGATACGTTCGCGCAGTCCCTGCCGGTCCTGAAACTGGAGAGCTGGGACGCCTACCTTGCGGCAGGCCCGGGTGACAGGGAACCTGGCGACATCCACCGGCAGCCCTGGCCGGAGAGCGAGGTGCGACGCCATGTTATCGATACGCTGCTCTGGCTGAACAGCTTCACCCCCGACGAGCAGCACGCACTCGTGCGCTACGTGCCCGATATTCACAAAATCTATCGTGATGCCGTCCGGTACGGCGGTGTCGAATGGTCCCGTGACAACGTGCGTGACATCGTGGAGGGCATCGCGCGAATCGAAAAGACGACGGGTTATGCCTATTCGTTCTATGACTACATCCGGGCGGTGAAGGCGGGTGATGCGCCACGCGTGAAGGCCTTCCTGGCGGGCGGTGTGCTGAAGGAGGCCTGGGGCAGCGGCCAGGCGATCTCCCTGGCGGCGGAGAACGGCCATATGGACGTGGTCGATATACTGCTCGCCGCCGGCGAGCCCCTGAATGGCGACGGCTGTCGTGTGCCGCTGCTGGCTGCCCTGGGTGCCGGCCAGTGGGCCATGGCGGTGAAGTTGATCCGCATCGGGGCGGAGATGGATGTCACCTGCCGCAACAAGCCGGGTGTGGGTGACGTGCTGACGACAATGGCACGGGCCGGAAACCTCCAGCCGATGAGATCCTTTTTCGAGGCTGGCGTGCCGGTGGACACCCGGACCCGCCAGGGTACGACCGCGCTGGCCGAGGCGGTGGTGGTCGGTCGCATCGAGGTGGTAAAGGCATTGCTCGCGCTGGGCGCAGATCCCGGGGTGCGCACCGCGGAGGGCGTTGCCCTGCTGGATGATGCGGTGGCGCACGGCTTTCTCGACGTTGAGCGTGCATTGCGGGGGTACCAGGGCACGAAGGCGGTGCGGGTGAGCGACTCGACAGGTAATGGTGAGCGCATCATCCTGCCATGGCGTCGCGGCCTGCCGGTGTCTTACCGGGTCTACAGCAGCTACGGTGAGGTGACCAGCATGGCGGCGGATCCCGCGGAGCCAGGCACCCTGTGGCTCGGTACCCGCGGTGGACTGCTGCGGGTGAAACCGGAGACCGGCGCACGCCGGGCCTGGACGCGGGTCAACGGACTACCTTCCGGCGCCGTGGACAGGCTCTGGTTCGACACGCGCGGACGCTATCTGTGGGTGGCCACGGGTGCCGGACTGGCGCGGCTGCCGCTCGACGATCCGGATCGTGTGGAAACCGTGGGCGACCATGAGCCGCACTCGAGCTTTGCCAGTGGTTTTCTGGGTGAGGGCGATGACGGGCGGGTCTGGTTCTGGGGGGACAACCACCTCTATGAATTGCATACCGAGGACGGCGAGGCACTGCGTTTTTCACCGGAGAAGACGCTGTACGGAATGGCCGCCCGTCCGGGCGGCAAGGGCTTTTTCTACGCCGACGGCGGGCATGTCTGGCGGATCGAGCCCGGGCGCGGCGAGCGCAGGCGGGTCCTGGCTGCCGAAGACCTCGCTACACTGACAATCGCAGGGCCCGACGGCCTGCCGGATCTTCGCAGCCTGGCGCTGGATACGGCGAGGGACCAGCTCTGGATCGGCACCTTCCGGCACGGCATTTTCCGCCTGGCGCTGGATACCGGCACCATCGAACAGACCCGCCTCGGTGACGACCAGCTGGATCGTTGCGCACGGACCAAGGTCGACCACCACATGCAGGGACAGGTGATGCTGGCGGACGGCGCGGTCTATGCGCAGATTGGGCGCTGCTTTGGCCGTATCGACGCCGGCAATCGTTTCACGGTGCTGCGGGATCGCATCCTGGCCGGGCCCGTGGCTGATGCCGGCGGCGACGTCTGGTATGTCGCCGCGGACGGTTTTCATCGCCTCGATGCCCGCGGGGACGCCGGCCGTTTCCCGTTTCCGCCGGATCCCCTCGGCCAGCCACGCGTCAATGCCCTGTTCGCGGAAGGCGGCAGGCTGTTCGTCGGCGTGGACGACGCACCGCTGGTGGTGCTGGACCTGAGGCAGCACCGTTTCACGCCGGTGGCGGGCGTGACGGACGTGCAGCGGTTGCGGCGGGTGGCGGGGCGTGACGATCTGCTCGCCCTGGGGACTACCCGTTACTGGTGGGTCGATCGGGATTCCCTCGCCGTCGAACCCCTGGTGCTGGGGCCGCCCGGCAACCAGCAACACCCGGGAACCGCGTGGGAGGATGTGCGCGATCTCGAATATGACGGCAGCGCGTTCTGGGTGCTGAGGGACGATCGATCCCGCGGTGTCAGGCCACGAAACGGGTTGTTCCGGCTCTCGGGGCAGGGCGTCAGGTATTACGAGGCCGCCGGGAATTATGCGCTGGGCAGACTGAACACGCTCGCCCAGGATCCCGGTCGACCGGAGCTGTTATGGCTGGTGACCGACCGGGATCCCGCGCTTGTCGATTTCGACAAGACTCGCGCCACCAGCGAACGGCTGGGCAAGCGCAGCGTGCCCCGGCGCTCGGCCGAGGTGCTTGCGGACAGCCGCTTGTGCGGGCTCACGCTCAAGCCCAACCAGGCCTGCGATCCGGAGGCGGCGGGGCTGGTCTGGGAGCTGAGCGGTAGCAGCCTGATTCTGAAGCGGGGTCCGAAAATCTTGCACCGATGGCCAGCCAATCTCCCGACCGGCGCCATCGCGGTCACGCGTGCACCCGATACCACGGTCTGGGTGGCCAGCCGGGAAGGATTGATCGAATATCCGGTTCCGGAGCGGCTGGATGCGCTCCTGGGTGGATCGGGTGGGTAACGGCAAAAGCAGAAGCACAAGCTCGATGCCGATCCGGCCGGCCGGGGATTCCCGCGCTAACCGGCTAACCCATGCACGAGGCTGGATCGCCCGGCCCGTTGTCGGGGGAGGGTGTCGTCTCACGAATCGTAACCTGGAACAATTCATCGAGCGGCAGTGCCAGCACCCTGCCGGCGAGATCGGTTTTCAGCGATTCCAGTTCCTCCGTCAGGCGAAGGTCCGGCCCGGAATCACGCAGGTCACGCAGTACCTCGAAAAACCGCCGCGGAATGATTTCCCTGCGCAGCGTGACGGTGACCTGTTGGCCGGCGGCCGTGTCCGTCACGATAAACTGATAGGCATAGTTCTGATAGGGACCGTGCCGGCCACCCGGCAGGTCCGTCTTCAATTCAAAACGCCTGCGCGTCACGCAGCGTGTGACGTATTCAAAGGCGTCACGGTAACCCGGACCGGGGTGGCCCGAGACGACATGTAGCTGCTGGCGTTCCAGGGGTTGCCCGGACCCGGTGATGGCCTCCGCTGCCGCCTGCATGACGCGAAAGCCGGTGGCCGCGCCGGCCACCGCGCCGCCGCCGTGATACGCAAGCAGGCCGTCGTAACCGAGCGTGATCGCCCGGCCGTCGTCGCTGACTGTGATGGTGTGTGTCATTCGGCCCGGCCTCCCGCTAGCAGATGCGGGGAAGTTGTTCACCGAGCAGCATGTCGACGATGCGCTCGCCGCCAAAGCCGGTATCCAGGATGACCATGCCATCCGCCTCCCCGGTGACCTCGCCGATCACGACCGACTGCCTGCCGGCAGGATGTGCCCGCATGGCTTCCAGCACGTGTTCGGCATGTTCTGCGGGCACGATGGCCACCAGCTTGCCTTCATTGGCGAGATACAGGGGGTCGAGCCCCAGAATCTCGCACATTCCCCTGACCGCCTCGCGTACCGGCAGTGTCCGCTCGTGCAGGCGCATGCAGCAGGCGGATGACGCTGCAAATTCATTGAGTACCGTGGCCACGCCGCCACGGGTTGCATCCCGCAGGCAGTGTATGTCGGGGCAGGCCGTCAGCATGGCCTGCACCAGCCCGTCCAGTGGCTGGCAGTCCGTTACGATGCTGCTTTCCAGCGCCAGCTCGCCGCGTGCGTCCAGGACCGCGGCCCCATGATCACCGATGTAGCCGTTGATCAGGATGACGTCACCGGGTGTTGCGCGGGTGGCGGCGATGTTTGCATGCGCGGGGATTACACCGACGCCGGCGGTATTGACGAACAGCTTGTCGGCGGAGCCGCGATTGACCACCTTGGTATCCCCGGTGACGATCCTGATGCCGGCACCGTCGGCGGCCCTGCGTATCGAGGCCGCCACGCGTCGCAAGGTCTCGACCGGCAGGCCTTCCTCGATGATCAGGCTGCAGCTGATGTACAGCGGTATGGCGCCGCTCACGGCAAGGTCGTTTACCGTGCCGTTCACGGCCAGGGCACCGATATCCCCGCCGGGGAAAAACAGGGGATCGACGACGTAGCTGTCGGTGGTAAATGCCAGGCGGTCGCCCCTGGACGTGAATTCCTCCAGCACCAGACGCGCCTGGTCTTCGAGCGGCGCGAGAATTTCATTATCGAAACTCGGGACAAGGACATCATCGATCAGGTCGCGCATGGCCTTGCCGCCGCTGCCATGTGCCAGCGTTATCGTCTCGGCACGGAGCCTGCCGCTCCGGGTCCGAACCGATTTCAAGGGCATGCCGCGACCATCAGGAGGGAACCGGGATATGGTCGGTGTGCTTTTTTTCAGCCGCCGCGATGCCGCCGATACGGCCGAAACTGTAATAAGCCGCACAGGCACCCTCGGAAGAGACCATCAGGGCGCCCATCGGAGTCTCCGGCGTGCATGCGTTACCGAACACCTTGCATTGATGCGGTTTGATGACCCCTTTCAGCACCTCGCCGCACTGGCAGGATCTGGGATCGGCGATTTTCAGGTTGGGCACCGGGAATTTCCGCTCGGCGTCAAAGCGGGCGTACGCCGCCCTTACCCGGACGCCGGAGTGATCGATCGAACCCAGCCCGCGCCACTCGAAGAACTCGCGCAGCTCGAACACCCTGTCAACAGCCTCCAGCGCGGGTTCACCGCCGGCGTCACTGACGACGCGGCGGTACTGGTTTTCCACCTCGCAGCGCCCCTCGGCGAGCTGTTTCAACACCATCCACAGCGACTGCAGGATGTCCAGCGGCTCGAACCCCGAGACGACCACCGGTCTGTGGTAGTGTTCGGCGATGAACCGGTAGGGCCGGGTGCCGATCACCATGCTGACATGACCCGGCCCCAGGAAGCCGTCCAGCTGCAGGTCAGGCGAGTCCAGGATGGCCTTGATGGTCGGGATGATGGTGATGTGATTGCAGAACAGCGAAAAGTTGTCGATGCCCTCGGCCTCGGCGCGCAGTATGGTCAGCGCGGTACTCGGCATGGTGGTCTCGAATCCCAGCCCGAAAAAGACGACCTCCCTGTCCGGATGTTCCTTCGCCAGCCGGAGGGCGTCCAGGGGCGAGTAGACCATGCGCACGTCTGCGCCGTCCGCCTTCGCCTGCAACAGGCTCTTGCGCGAGCCCGGTACGCGCATGGCGTCGCCGAAGGTGGTGAAGATCACCTCTTCGCGTTCGGCCAGTGCCACGCAGTCGTCCACCCGGCCCATGGGCAGTACGCACACGGGACAGCCCGGGCCGTGCACCAGTTCGATCTGGTCGGGCAGCATCTGCTCGATGCCGTAACGGAAGATGGAATGCGTGTGTCCTCCGCACACTTCCATGATCTGCAGCGGCCGTTCCCGGCAGATGCCGATGTGTTCGACCAGCGAGCCTATTTCCGCCTGCAGCCGGCGGGCCTTCGCGGGGTCACGAAATTCGTCGATATATTTCATGATTCCGCCTCCGGATTGAGCCCGCCGCGTTCATCGGCCAACAGGGTGTGTACCAGATCCCAGAGGATGTGATAGGTCGCCACGTGAGATTCCTGGACGCGGTGAATACTGTCAGTCCGGATAATCAGGCAATGGTCCAGCAGGCCGCTGCTGTGCATCTCCCCCCCGTCGGCGCCGCACAGACCGATCGTCGAGAGCCCGATGTCACGGGCCTTGTGAAAGGCGGCGATCAGGTTCTCCGAGTTGCCGCTGGTGGAAAATCCGATCAGGCCATCGCCTTTTTTCGCATGGGCCTCGAGCTGGCGGACGAAGGTGTGCCTGAACCCCACGTCGTTGCCCACTGCGCTCAGCATGGCCGTGTCCATGACGAGATTAATGACCGGCAGTGCGGGGCGTCCCGCGGTGATCGGGTGCTGAAACTCCACGGCAAAATGCGCCGCGTCACAGCTGGAACCGCCATTGCCCATGGACAGCATTTTCCCGCCGCCCAGATACACGCCGGCGATGGCCCTGGCGGCATCGACGACCGCCTGCGCATGCTGTTCGAAGAAGGCCTGCTTGACGGCGACGCTGTGCGCCGCCTTCTGGGCCACCGATTCCAGCAGGGCGGCGTTCAGCTCCGCCGGTGTTTGCCTTTGTCCGTGCAGGAAGGGGTACAGGTTCGACAGGGGAGAAGGCTTGTCGGTCATGGTGCGTGTCCTGATACGCTGGTACGGCCCTGTTATTTTCGTCCGCTGGCCAGCATGGCATCCATCTCCAGCTGGGCTTCTCCAAGCTCCGTGAGCAGCGCCAGTGTCTTTTCCGCCTCGGCCTCGTCGATGCGACTCATGGCGAAACCGACGTGGATCAGCACCCAGTCGCCGACGCAGGCCTCGATCGGATGCTCGTCGTCGATGACGCAGGCGAGGCTGACCGCGCGTTTGACACCGCCGACGTCCACGATGCCGAGGTTCGTCTCCGCATCGATGATTTCAGTGACCTGTCCCGGGATGCCGACGCACATGGAATGTCCTCACGAATGAAATTCAATTGATACGACTGCCCCAATGGCGGCCCGGACGGGGCGCGGTCCACCCGCATGGGTGGGACGTGGCGATGCCACACGACCCCGTCTTCAAGACGCTGCGCCGGTGTCAGGGCCCACCGATTGTCGAAGCCGCTCGCGGCACCATGATCAAGGTTTGGACAAGGTAGCACAAGCAATACCGCCGCCGAGGGAAATAAGTAATTTTTATAAATGTAATCGTGAAACAATGACGATCTGCGAATGTTTCCAACCGGAACTGTCGGTCTGACGAAAATTTTCCGGGATATCGTGCAGCCTGGCAACTGCCGACAGGCATGACGGCACCTGCGGTAACTTCCCTGGATATCTAAGGTATTGGACTGGAATCCCTCTCCGCTATACCCGCGGCCACCGGGCTGATGCGCCGCGTGCGCGTGGGTGTAGCCCGAGAATCGGCCGGCCGGTCGTCGTTCAGGTACCGTGGTTCCGGCCGGTCGCTGCCGAGCCGGGCGTGGGTGCCATCAGATCGATTGTCAGGCCTCCGCCGCGTTTGCGATCGACCCGTGCGGCATGATGAGGTCGATGAAGTCGGTCAGCGTCCAGAACTCCAGCGGCGCGGGCTCTTCCTTCAGGAAACCGTCGGTGTCGTTGTGCATCTCGTTGTACATGGCTGCGTTCTCCTCGGGTCAGCGGATTGATCGTCCGGGCGTTGGTGGTCAACACCCTTGTCCGAGGTTTTGCAGCTTACGTGCCAGGATCGGCCGGTTTCCGGGGATGGGATTGCAGCTTATTGATTAAACGAATCTATTTGAACTGCCCCGGGGTCGTTTAGGGTGCGGCGCAGCGGCTGGCGGGAGCTCGTTTGTTGGTGTTTTGCCAACAGTTGGCTGGCGGTCCGGTCGCATGACGGCAACAGCGCAACAGGGGCCGGATCACTGCTGTCCCACCGTCATGGGCTGAAAGTACGGTTAGTCCGTGAATCAACGCCTTGCACTGAGCGGTTGAGCGCAACCGGACATTCAATCAATACATCACAGCACTATCGAGCGTTGCATCATCGGTTGACATTATCCTGCCCCTTCCGGCCTGGCGGACGCGCGCCGGAATCCGGGTATCTCGGTGCGGATCCGATGGCCTGAAGGCGGTTCATGCGCCGGAGGCGTGCCGTCCCGGCCTGATGGCCCTGAACAGCGCACCGATCGTACGGCTCGCCGTGCGATAGCCCGAGAACCCGACCAGCTGCGCATCGACGAATCCGGCTTCGGTCAGCAGGGTCAGGAAGGTGTCGGGTTCCAGGGTGCCGGATACACAGTCGGCCCAGGATTCGTGGTTGCCGCAGCAGGCCGAATCACCGGCGTGCGGGTCGCGTACCATGTCGGCGATCTGCAGGCGGCCGCCGGGCCGCAACACCCGGTACGCCTCCCCCAGCACGGCGGGCTTGTCCCCGGCGAGGTTGACGGCGCCGTTGGAGATGACGATATCGGTGCTGCAATCGGGCAGGGGCAGTTTCGACATCACGGCCTCCTGAAACACCACCTGCGGCAGTCCGGCGGCGGCTGCATTTTCGACCGCCTTTGCAACCATCGCCGGGGTGCAGTCGATGCCGATCACCCTGCCGTCCCTTCCGACCAGCAGTGCGGCAACACAGGCATCGGCACCTGCACCACTACCGAGATCGACAAGCGTTTCGCCGGCGTGAACCGGTCCCAGACCGAACGGGTTGCCGACGGCGGCGGCCGATTCCCAGACGCTATCCGGCAGGCGCGCCAGCCACTGTTCGTCATAGCCCAGGGTGCGGGCATTCGCCTTGCCTTTCCCCCAGCCGAAATCCTTTTCCGGGTGCAGCGCCAGGTCCGTGTACAGCGATCGAACCTGTTCGAGCGGATCCCCGCCCGCACACGCGCTGGGCCCGTGCTTCACGGCAGCTCCTGCCCGGGTTTGACGGCCTCGATGTGGGCCGAGACGACATAGTCTTCCACGCCGCTGCCCGGCACCCAGTCGCGGATGAATTCGCGCGATTCATCCTTCGAGGTGATCTGGATCGCGCTGAAACCCGCCGCCTCGAGCATCGCACGCAGCGCGTCGATATGGGCGGCGCCGGCCACGCAGCAGGCGTGGAGGCGGAGATCGCCTTTCACCTCGTCCGGCAGCTCGGCCGTGGCAACCACGTCGGAGATGGCCAGGCGGCCACCCGGTCTGAGTACCCGCCAGGCCTCGCGGAACACCCGGGCCTTGTCGGGCGAGAGGTTGATCACGCAATTGGAGATGATCACGTCCACAGTGCCGTCGGCGACCGGCAGGTACTCAATTTCGCCGAGGCGGAATTCCACGTTGTCCAGGCCTGCCTGTTCGGCGTTGTGTCGTGCCTTGCTGACCATCGCCGGTGTCATATCCACGCCGATCACCCGGCCGCGCGCACCCACTTCACGCGCGGCCAGAAAGGCGTCGAAACCGCCGCCGCTGCCCAGATCCAGTACCACCTCGGCTGCGCGTAGACCGGCGATCGCGCGCGGGTTGCCGCATCCCAGTCCCATGTCAGCGCCCTGGGGAACATTTTTGAGGTCATCGTCCGAATAACCGAGGCGGGTGGAATGCAGCGAGTTGATATCGGGTGATACCCCGCAGCAACTGCTTTCCACGCCGCAGCCCTCGCCGGCGTTGCTGGCCTCCGCAACCCTGGCATAGCTGTCGCGAACCGATTGCCGGATGTCGTCTGCCTGTTTCTGACTCATCTTGCCTCCTGATCGATGCCGCGCCGTTGCGCGTTGACAAGGCGGTGAACATTCGTGACCATACTTGTTTATGAGCGTATGCACATATGAGTATTGACACATATACAGGCGGTGAAGTCAAGCGTCTTGGACAGGTTTTCAAGTTGCTGTCGGAACCGAACCGACTGCGCATCATCCTGTCGCTCGGCCTGGAGTGCCGCCCGGTGTCCGACATCGTGAATGCCACGGGCCTGAGCCAGACCAACGTGTCATTTCATCTGCGGGCGCTTCGGGAGGCGGGGCTGGTGTGTCCCGAGCGGCGCGGGACGTTTATCTATTATTGTCTGCCCGACAGGCAGTTACTCTCGCTGCTCGACGGTTTGCGTACCTGGATGGAACGCCGGCACGCAGAGTCGCCCGGGCCCTCAACCGGGCACGGTGCTTGACCGGATCGCGGCCGAGTTCGACGCCTGCCCCCACTGCGCCTGCGGCACCCGGATCGATTCACCCCGCGCCGGTATCGCAACGGCGCCGGTGACACCTATCGATCGGTTTCCGCCGCCGGCACGTCATAGAGGATGTCGTCGAAGGGGTGGCGGTACATCGGCATGTTCAGGCGTTTCTCGTCGAGAATGTGGCCGATGAAGCCGATCGAGCGGCCCAGAACGAAGAAGGCGTTGAGTGTGCCCGAGTCGATGAAACGGTCGATCTCCGCGTCGTCGTAGCCCAGGCCGCGCCACATATCCACCATCAGCACCCCGACCGCGCCGTCGACGTTCAGGATCAGGTTGTCCTTCTTCCGGGTCGTATACCGTTCCACCTCGAGGGCGTAGTCCAGCAGGCGGGTGGCGGGGAAGTGTTGTCCCGCATACTGCTTCAGGCCCTCGACGCGCCGGTCCGGGTTCTTGATCGACTTGATGCGGTGGCCGATCCCGGGGATGACCATGCCCTGGTCGGCCATGAAGTCGACGAACTCGTCGGCGGCAAGTCCCTTCCCGGCGCCGAGCTTGAAATACTGCGCGGCGCCGTCGATGGCGCCGCCGAAGCGCGGGCCGATGGTGAGCAGGCCGCTCGCCAGGGCGCTGATGATGTCCTTGCCGGCGCGCGCGGTCACGCGGGCGTTGTGCGCCCCGCTGACCGCCGGGCCGTGGTCGGCCACGGTCTTGATCACGGTCTCGAGAAACGCACTGGCCCATTCCGGGTAGCGCCGCCTGAACCACAGCAGGGTGATGACATCGCCGATGCCGTAACCGGTATCCGGGGTCGCCACGGCGCTGATCGGGATGCCGGCGTAGGTCGCTTCCTCGCCGCGGTCGTCGGAGATGGTGCAGGTGAAATGCGTGCCCTTGCGCACACGCCCGGCCTTGAGCGCGCTCTGGCAGTCCTCCGGCAGCGGCGTGATCACCGGTTCGGCGATGTCCTCGATGATGCCCTCGGCGTGCAGCTCGCGGTAGACGGCGTTGATGATCTCCGGCAGGTCGTTGAAGCTGCGCGGCACGCGTATGCCGGCACTGCGCATCGCCTCGTTCTTGGCGCTGGCCATTTCCCTGTCGTTGCTGGCGCTGGCGCCGGCATGGCCGAACTGCACGCCGGAAGTCAGGTGACTGGCGATGGTGCCGATGCACCAGCCGATCACGGGCTTGCCGATCCGGCCGTCCTGTACCGCCTCGATCACGTGGTATTCCTCGCTGCCGCCCACCTCGCCCAGCATCAGCAGGTATTTCACCGCCGGGTTGTCCTGCATGCGCAGCATGTGTTCGAGAAAACCGGAGCCGGCGAAGCGGTCGCCGCCGATGGCGATGCCCTCGCTGATGCCGTCCGCGTTCAGTGCGATGGTATGGGCCAGTTCGTTGAACAGTCCGCCCGAGCGGGTAACCAGTCCGCAGGAACCGGACCGGTGCAGTTTGCTGGCGATGATGTTCTCGATGGTGCCGCCGGTGTTCGCGATCTTGAATTCGCCTGGCGTGATGGCGCCAACCGTGGCCGGCCCGATCACCAGCTTGCCCGCCTGCCGGGCGCGCAGCTTGAGCGCGCGCGCGTGTCGTTCCGGGATGCCCTCCGCCGTGATCATGACGGTACGGATACCGGGAATGTCGAGCGCCTCGCTGCTGATGCGGTACGCGCGCCGGAAGGAGGCGAAGTTCAGCAGGACATCGGCGTTGGCGTGGGCCGCCACGGCATCGGCGGTGCTCCGGTAGATGGGTATCAGTATTTCGCTGCTGGCGAAAAAGAACTTGCCGAAGCGGCTGCTGCCGGTGGGCGATACGATGGCGGCCACCGATGGCAGCACGCGCCCGATCAGGGTGTCGTAATCGAGCATGCGCTGGATCGCGCTCTGGTGGTTGTTCCAGAAGATGGCCTGCGTGTTCCGGCTGAACAGGGATCCCCCGCCAGCCGGTACCACGCGCGTACCGGACTCGGCGGTGGTGTTCTGATGCATGTTCATCGCGGGTATTCCTTCAGCGGCCGTCAGGCGCTCAGCGCCATCCTGACGATTTCGGTCATGTGTGTTTCGGGACCGTAAACCTCGATCGGCAGCCCGAGTTGATCGGCCGCCTTTTGCATGTTGCGCAGACCCACTTCGTAATTCGGGCCGCCGCGACGCACGTAGATGCGCACGCCCACCGACTGCATCTTCTCGTGGTATTCGCGCAGGGCCTGGATGATGCCGGTGAAGGTCTTGGCGACGTCGGTGAAATTGGCGATGGCCCCGCCGATGATCAGCAGTTTCTCGCGTCCCTGCGGATCCGGATTGCGCGTCATCATGTCGAGCAGCGTCTCGGTATACACGCGGGTTTCCTGCGTGGTGGGGTTGCCCGAGTATTCACCGTAATTGGCCAGTTCATCGACGCCGTTCAGGTCGGCAATGGTATCGGCATACACCACCGAGGCGCCGCCGCCGGCGACCAGCATCCACACCCGGCCCAGCGGGTTGAGGATGGTGAGTTTCAGCGAGGCGCCGCTCTTTTCATCCATCGCCTTGATCTGTTTCTCCTCCGGTCCGGGCGCCTTCATGCCGAACGGTGTCGGGAAATACAGCGGCCCCCAGTGCTTGTCCATCAGGAAGCCGGCGGTATCGTCGACCTTGGCAACCAGGTCGAGCAGGTAAACCGTATCACCGTCGAAACAGAAGGGATTGACCTCGAGATAGGCGAAATGCCGGTCGCGGAAGAAACGGTAGAAGTCGGTGGCGAACAGGGCGAAGCGTTCCCGGTCCGGGCAGTCGGCGGGCAACGCCGCGTCGATCAGCGATGTGAGTTCCTCGTCCCGGATGAACGGCGGAATCTCCAGCTGGATGACACGGTCCCAGTTGTCCTCGATGTGGACACCGCCCTGTGCGCTCATCGACAGGATGTCGGCGTTATCCTCCATGACAGCCGCGATGTAGTACTCGGCCTTGCCGTCATGCGCGACGAAGGGCTCGACAATGAAGCGGCTGAGGACGCCGCTTTGACCGCCCTGCAGGGTGGTGGTCCGGGCGTGCTGTTCGTCGATCCAGTGCGCCGCCGCGTCGAGTGTCACGTCGCCCGGCGTATCGAGCTTGTACAGCACGAGGCCGTTGAGTCCGCGCTTGCCGAAAATCATGTCGGGCTTGACCACCAGCGCGACCTGGCGCAGCCAGTCGTGGTCGCCGTCACCGGCCAGTGCGAGCAATTCCGCACCGCTGGCGATGCTGGCCGCCTGGAAGGTGTGGCGAAACTGACCGAAATGCCGCGACCAGTCGTTATGGAATACCCGCTTGCCTTCGTATTCCCGTATTGCGCGTTGAGCCATGGTGAATGCGTGTACTTATCGAGACCGGTACAGAGGAAGGCATTCTACAGAAAAAACTGCGCTGCTGCCGCGATCCGCTGGAGATCCGCCGCCTGGTGGACCGCGGAATACCGGTGCGATGCACGCCCTTGCGACACATTGCAGCGTCCGAACTGCCTACCGCCGCCGGGGCTCGATACATCCGATTGCCGCACAGCGACAGTGCCGTGATGCGATCCAGTGCCGGCGAGGAACCCTCTCCCGGTCTTCCGGATGCCAGTTAAATCTGCAGGGCAACCGAACACCCCAAAACAGGGCGCTTGATGCATCGAGCTGGTGCATGATGGCGCCCGCTTTGATAGCACCAGGCGAGCCGGATTGCAGGTTTTAGCGCCACCGACAGGAGATCTGCAAACCCCCCGCCTTCAGGCGGCGGATCGCCCTGCACGCCAATGCGCTTGGCAGGCTATGGACGGGCGGCATGAAAGCAGGGTTCCTTCTCCCTCCGGGAGCAGGTCAGGATGAAGAGATAAATGACGGTGTTTTTCTGTTTGACGCCCCTCACCCCAACCCTCCCCCTGAGGGGGAGGGGGTTGATCGGCCGGATGGCCGGTCGATCCGGCTTGCAGCCGCAACCCGAAGCCACCGGCTTCAGCCGGTGGCGTATTCACAGTCCCCGACAGGAGATCTGCAAACCCCCCGCCTTCAGGCGGCGGATCGATCTGCACGCCAATGCGCTTGGCAGGCTATGGACGGGCGGCATGAAAGCAGGGTTCCTTCTCCCTCCGGGAGCAGGCCCGGATGAGGGGGATAGAACATCAGGGAGTTGGCTTGATTTGATCTCCTCTCCCCAACCCTCTCCCGGAGGGAGCGGGCATGTGTGGGGCGGCGGTGGTCTGTCGCTCATTTCTGTAAATCTTGATGATACGGGTGCCAATCCGTCCCTGGACAGCGCAGGAATGGCGGCACTGACGTGACGGTGGAGCATGCACCGTCACGTGGTGTCCATCATCCGGGAGCTTACAGGCTTGCAAACAGGGCGCTGCGCCGGTTTACCGGGCCGGTGCGCAGCAGCTCGGCGAAGGATTCGGCCGAGACAGGGCGGCTGTTGAGGAAACCCTGGTAGGTGTCGCAGCCGTGACGCTGCAGGAAAGCCAGCTGTTCCAGCGTTTCGACGCCCTCGGCGAGGACCTTCATATGGAGGTTGCGCGCCATGGCGATGATGGTGGCCGCGATCTCCCTCGCACCGGACTCGCGTGGTATGTCACGCATGAAGCTGCGGTCGATCTTGAGGGTGTCAATGGGAAAGCGCCGCAGATAGGCCAGTGAGGAGTAGCCGGTACCGAAGTCATCGATTGCCATCTTCAGGCCCAGTTTCTTCAGCTCGCACAGGGTGGAGACCGCCGCCTCTCCCCGTTCCATGATGGCGCCCTCCGTGATCTCCAGTTCCAGCAGCCGGGGCGGCAGGCCGGTGGCGTCGAGGACCGCGCGCAACTGCGCGAGCAGATTCCGATGCTGGAACTGGCGCGGCGAGAGATTCACCGCCAGAGTGATGGGCGGGAGACCTTCCGCCAGCCACGCCTGGTGCTGTTCACAGGCGGCGTACAACACCCAGTCCCCGAGGGGCAGGATCAGACCGGTCTCCTCCGCCAGCGGGATGAAACTCATCGGTGAGATGAACCCGGATTGGGGATGCAGCCAGCGTACCAGGGCCTCGGCGCCGACGATGGCTCCGTTTATTACGTCCACCTGGGGCTGGAAGTGGAGTACGAATTCCTGCCTGTCGATGGCGCGGCGAAGTGCCGTTTCCAGGGTCAGACGCTCATGCGCCGTGCGGGTCAGCTCTGTGCTGTAGAAGCGGAAGGTGTTGCGGCCCTCTTCCTTCGACCGGTACATGGCGGCGTCGGAATTCTGCAGCAGGGTCGTGACGTCATCGCCATCCGCCGGATACATGCTGATGCCGATGCTGGCACTGATGAACACGGCCTGCCCGTCCAGATCGAAGCGTTTATTCAGGGCAAACAGGATATTCTCCGCCACGGCCGAGGCGTCGCCGGTATTTCTGACGCCCTCCAGCACGATGACGAACTCATCGCCTCCCAGACGCGCCACGGTATCCTCGTTCCGCACGCTGGCGCTGAGGAGTGCCGCCACTTTCCTCAGCAGGGTGTCGCCGACCGGGTGGCCCAGGCTGTCGTTGACTGTCTTGAAGCGGTCCAGATCGAGGAAGAGGACCGCCAGCGCTGTGCCTGCCCGGCGGGCGCGCTGGATGGCGTAGTCCAGCCGGGCATTGAAGAGCAGGCGGTTGGGCAGTTCGGTGAGCGGGTCGTGGTGCGCCAGGTAGTCCAGGTCTGCCTCCGAACGCTTCAGCTGGCTGATGTCGGCGAACACGCCGACATAGTTGGCGACGTTCCCCGCATCGTCCCTGACGGTGTTGATGGTGAGCCATTCGGGATAGATCTCCCCGGTCTTGCGCCGGTTCCATATCTCGCCGCGCCAGCTTCCATCCTGCAGGATGGAGGCCCACATGGCCTGATAAAAGCTCTTGTCGTGACGCCCGGACTGGCGGATGCGCGGGTTCCTGCCTAGGGCCTCCGGCTCGGTGTAGCCGGTGATTTCGGTAAACGCGGCGTTGACGGCGACGATCTTACCCTCGGGATCGGTAACCATGACGCCCTCCATGGTGCTCTCGAACACCTTGGCGGCCTGGCGAAGCTTCTCCTCCGAACGCATGCGTTCCGAGATGTCCTGGAACACCCCCAGCATGCCGATGATCCGGCTCTGGGCATCACGCAGCGGCACCTTGCTGGTTTCCAGCCACAACGTGGTGCCGTCCTCGAGCTCGAGCGGCTCGATGAGATTCAGCTTCGATGTCCCGGTTGCGATCACCTCGGCATCATCGTGCCGGTAGAGGTCGGCGAACCTGTGCCAGATGAGGTCGTGGTCGTTCTTTCCAACCAGTTCATCGGGAACCTGAAGGCCGGCCAGGCGGGCGAAGGCGTCGTTGCAGCCCAGGTACCTGAGATCCCGGTCCTTCCAGAACACGTAGTTGGGCACCGTGTCGATGACATGCTGGAGCATCTGCCGGGCGGCCCGGAGCTTGTCCGCCGTCCGCCGGCGTTCGCTGATGTCCTGGAAGGTCACCACCGAGCCGACGTTCTCTCCGTTTCTCCACATGGGATAGGACCAGTATTCCACCGGAAAGCAGGTACCGTCGCGGCGCCAGAACACCTCGTCGTCGACATGGTATTTCCGGTTTTCCAGAAAGGCGTGATAGGCGTGGCACTGGTCGGAGGGGTAGGGGCTGCCGTCGGCGTGGCTGTGGTGTATCAGTTCGTGGATGTGGCGACCCAGCAGGTCTTCCGCCCGTTCATAGCCGAGCATCCTGAGGAAGGACTGGTTCACGAAGGTGCAGAATCCGCGCGTATCCACGCCATACATTCCCTCGGCCATGGTATCCAGCAGGATATGGATATACTCCTGATGCGACTTGAGCGTCTGCAGGGACTGCCTGCGCTCGGTGACGTTCCTTACCATGGAGAGCACCATGGGTTGCCCCTGGACGTCGATCAACCTGGCGCTGATCTCCACCGGGATGGTCCGGCCGTCCTTGGACAGATGCTCCATTTCGAACACCGTGTGTCCCTCCACCATCAGGGAGTGGATGGCGACGACGCGCTGTTCGTCCATGCCGGCGGCGTCGATGTCCTGCGGCGAAAGGTTCAGCAGTTCCGATTCGGTATAGCCCAGGATGCGGCAGGCCGCCTCGTTCACTTTCAGGAAACGGTCCGGCTCGCCCGAGGGCAGGATGCCGTGAAGAAAGATGGCATCGCTGTTGCCGTGGAACAGCGCCCTGTATTGCGACTCGCTGTCCCGCAGTGCCTCCTCGGCCTGGCAGCGTTTGGTCTCGTCGCGGGCGCGTATGATGGCCCCGCTCACCGTCCCGTCTGATTCGGTATACGGGGTGTAGACGACGGCCTTGCAGCGGTGTCCGATTCCGGGTATGTCGAACCACGCTTCCTGATGGATCGACTCGCCGGCGAAGCAACGGTCCAGCCCGGGCCTGATGGTGGCTTCGAACTGCTCGCGATCGAAGAGTTCCGCGATGCTGCGGCCCTCGATCTCCTCTCGCGGGCGGTCGTGGAAACGCGTGTACGCCTCGTTCACCAGCCGGTAGCTGTAATCCCGGTCGACGATCGCGATGTAGTCCGGCAGGTTCGAGACGATGCGTTCATAGGTCCGCAGGGCTTCCGTCTTGCGGTGGTTTTCGGTGACATCCTGACCGGAGCTGAGGATGCCGGTGATATGTCCCCGGCTGTCGCGCAATAGCGCGTTGTGCCATTCGATGTGCCGGATCTCACCTGATGCGGTCAGGATGGGGTTGTCGTAGTGGCGCACGAGTTCCTCTTCCCCGTTCACCAGACGATGGAAGACGCGTCGCGTGTCGTTCCGGGTGTCTTCGGGCAGGAAGTGGTCGAACCAGACCTTGTCCAGGATATCCGCGACCCCGTGGCCGAGGATTTCACAGCCTTTCGGATTGATGAACTTCACACGTCCGTCCGTATCGAGCACCAGCATGACCACTGCGGCAAGCTCGATCAGCCGTTCCGCACTGCGGCGGGAGGCGAACGGGTCAGGAAAATCATCCATTGTGTCAAAGACCTGGATACTAAGGGGCTGATGGCCAAATCGGCCCTTGGCATGACTTCTTTAATATGGAGCCGGCGGACGAGATCCTGCCGGAGGCGGGCGCCTCGGGTGTCTCCCCGGCCAATGCCCCGGATCAAGAATGTCGCGCGCGGGCCGATGCGATGGGACAGGCGCAGTAGCGACACCCAGGCATGAGGCCCACATGTTCGCATTCAGCTCCGATGAACTACAAGCGGCCCTTTTGCAACTGGATCAGGCCATTTACAACCACGAGCAGTGGTCCAAGGGGCTGGACCGCACGCTGATTTGCAAGGCGCGCTGCGATCAGCGTGACGTGAGTCCGGATGCGCACCGTCAGTGTCAGTTCGGCCAGTGGTACTACACCTATGCCTCGGCGAAGTTGAAGGAGATGCCGGCCTTCGCCGCGATCGAGGCAGAGCATGAACGCATGCATCAGCAGGCGGGCGCCTGCTGATCGCGGTTGCAGCCGGAACGTCCATCTCACCGTACGAGTACGACAAATTCGCCCATAGTCTGGAACGTCTGCGCCTGCAACAGCATTCCCTCAAACGCGAGTTGAACGAGCAACTCTACAACCGCGACCCGCTTACCGGCACCAATACCCGTATCGGCCTGCTTTCGGAGTTACGTGAACAGCATGAACTGGTGAAGCGCGGCGTGCAGCCCTGCAGCCTGATCATGATGGACCTGGATCATTTCAAGGCGGTCAACGACAGACATGGCCACCCGGCCGGCGATCAGGTGCTGGTGGAGACCGCGGAGTTTTTAATGAAACACATGCGCGCCTACGACAAGGTATTCCGCTATGGCGGCGAGGAGTTTCTGATCTGCCTGCCCAGCAGGGAGGCGGCGGTGGGCCTGGGCGTGGTGGAGCGTCTGCGGGAGGCGTTGGCGCAAAAGCGGTTTGCACTCGCGGATGGAACCGCCCTGCATATCACGGCTTCCTTCGGCCTGGCACTGCTGAATCCCGAGCTTCCGGTGGAGGCGACACTGGACCGGGCGGACAAGGCGCTATATGCCGCCAAAGACGCCGGCCGTAATTGTGCGCGGGTCTGGGATAGCGCGATGTAAAGGCGGCCTGTCGGCGTACGCGGGCCGGCGCGTTCTATGGCCGCCGGCCGTATGCTGCGCAGGATTCATTGTCGAGCATGTCCATTTGCGGTCCGGCTTAACGTTTACCCGCCGCCGCACCGACCAGCGGCACGATGCCCCCGCCCCGGGACAGTACCCAGTCGATGGCAAGCTGCGCGATCGTCGCGTGTTTGTCCACGGCGATCCCGCGCAAAGCGTCCGCCCAGCCGTACCCGGTTCAGTCCAGCCCGGCCGGGGGCGATCTCCCCGGCCCCCCTCGCAGGGTGGCTGGAACCCGTGCGGGAACTTTCGGGCCGCGGACTGATCTCACTGCCGATTGCCGACCACAGGGCTTCCTGCAACACCAGGCTGGATTCGACCGGGCATATGGACAACAGGGCTGCAAGCAGACGATCGACACGATTTGAATGTCGTCCTTTTTGCCGCTTGTTCTTCGCCCTCGGTTTTCCCTGAACGGTCTTCTCCGCTCCACGCCCCCCGAGGGCGTGACATCTGGCAGGGGCGCACAGCCCTGTAAGAATCCGTGTTCCAGGCTGGGCCCGGCTGCGGCCTGGAACCTGACAGAGAAGGGGACAGGCATGATCCAGGTCGAACACTTGACGCGCCGCTATGGTGAGCTTCTGGCGGTGGACGATGTGTCATTCAATATTGGCCACGGCGAGGTCGTGGGATTGCTGGGCCACAACGGCGCCGGCAAGACCACCATCATGAAGATGATGACGGGCTTTCTCGAGCCTACGGCCGGGACCATCCGCATCGACGATCGGGAAATCGGACCCGACACCCGTGCGATCCAGTCACGCATCGGCTACCTGCCGGAAAACTGCCCGCTCTACCCCGAGATGAGCGTGATCGACTACCTGGACTACCAGGCGAGCCTGCACGGGCTGGCCGGTGACCGGCGCCCCCGCGCGCTCGCGCACGCGATTCGCCGCACGGCGCTCGGGGAAAAGGCATCCCGTCCCATCCAGACTCTTTCACGCGGTTATCGCCAGCGCGTCGGCGTGGCGCAGGCCATCCTGCATCAACCGGACATCGTCATCCTCGACGAGCCGACCAACGGACTGGATCCAACCCAGATCCTGCACATGCGCGGTCTGATCCGGGAGCTGGCGAAGGACGCGACGGTCATCATATCGACGCACATCCTGCAGGAGGTTCAGGCCGTCTGTGACCGGGTGCTGATCCTGCATACCGGCCGGCTCGTGGTCGATTCCAGGCTGGATGCGCTGCAGCAGGGCCGGAGGCTGCTGGTCAGCGTCGACGACGAGGCGGCGGATTCGCTCGCACAAGTCGCCGGCGTGGCCGGTGTGCAGGCGCGCGGCGAGGCCAACGGCCGCTGGACCTATTTACTGGATGCCGATGACGAGGTGGCGCCGCAGATCGTGGCCGCACTCACCATGGCCGGCCGCCGCCTCTACGCGCTGCAACCCGAGCATCGGGATCTGGAAACCGTCTTCGCCGAGGTCAATGCCCTCGCCCCGACGCAGGAGGTGGCCCATGGATGAAATACGGCGCATCGCACGCAAGGAGTTCGGCGGCTTCTTCTCGTCCCCTGCCGCCTTCCTGTTTCTCGGCGCCTTCCTGGGCGTGACGCTGTTCGTGTTTTTCTGGGTGGAGACCTTTTTCGCACGCAACATCGCCGACGTGCGCCCCCTGTTCCAGTGGATGCCGGTACTGCTCATTTTCCTGGTGGCGGCACTGACCATGCGGGCCTGGTCGGAGGAACGCCGGGCCGGCACCCTGGAGACACTGCTGACCAGCCCCGTTCGGCCCCTGCACCTGGTGCTCGGCAAGTTCCTGGCGGGACTCGCCCTGGTGGGGGTGGCGTTGCTGCTGACCCTGCCCCTGCCGATCACGGTCGCGCTGCTCGGTCCGCTCGACTGGGGCCCGGTCATCGGAGGCTATGTCGCGGCCCTGTTCCTGGCCGCGTCCTACGTGGCGATCGGGCTCTACATGAGTTCGCGTACGGACAATCCCATCGTCGCCCTGATCCTGACCGTGGTGGTCTGCGGCCTGTTTTACCTGATCGGCTCGCCCGTGCTCACCACCCTGTTCGGTCAGGGCGTCGGCGGTGTGCTCGCCCTGCTCGGCAGCGGATCGCGCTTTGATTCGATCACGCGTGGCGTGCTGGATCTGCGCGACCTCTACTATTACCTGTCCATCGTCGGCGTGTTTCTGGCACTGAACCTCTTTGCACTGGAACGGCTGCGCTGGGCCGGGAATCCCGCATCCGGGCGGCACCGCCAGTGGGGTTGGCTGGTCGGGCTTGCGGCGGCCAACTTCATCGCCGGCAACCTGTGGCTCACGCCGGTGGGCTGGGCGCGGGCCGATATCACCCAGGGCCACATCTACTCGCTGTCCGACGCCACCCGCCAGTACCTGGGCCAGTTGCAGGAACCGCTGCTGATCCGCGGCTATTTCTCCGCCAAGACGCACCCGCTGCTCGCGCCGCTGGTACCGCAGCTGCATGATCTCCTGGAGGAATACGCGGTCGCGGGCAAGGGACGCGTGCAGGTGGAGTTTGTCGATCCGCACGAGGACCAGGCGATCGAGGAGGAGGCGGCGAGCAAGTACGGTATCCGTCCGGTACCCTTCGAGATGGCGAGCAAGTACCAGGCCTCGGTGGTCAACTCCTATTTCGACATCCTGGTGGCCTACGGCGACCAGCACGAAGTGCTCAACTACCGTGACCTCATCGACGTGAAGGTGCGCGGTGAACGGGATCTCGACGTGCTCCTCAAGAACCCGGAATACGCCATCACGCGCTCCATACGCAAGGTACTGACCGCCTACCAGGCGGGTGGCAACCCGTTCGAGACCCTGAACCGGCCGGTCCGGTTCACGGGGTACCTCTCGCCGGACGAAAAACTGCCCGAACAGCTGGTCGCGCTGCGCAAGGATCTGGAATCGGTACTGGGCGAGCTCAAGCAGGAGGCCGGCGACAGGCTCGTCACGCGCTTCGAGGATCCGGGTGCCGGGGACGGGGCGCTCGGCAAGGAGTTGAAGGAAAAGTTCGGATTTGCGCCGCAGATCGCCAGCCTGTTCGACCCCCGGCCGTTCTGGTTCTACATGGTGCTCGACGCCGATGGCGAGACGGTACAGGTGCCGTTGCCGGAAAAGCTTGACCGCGCCGCATTGAAAGTCGCGCTCGAGGCGGCCTTTCAGCGCCTCGCGCCCGGCTTTCTCAAGACCGTCGCCGTGGTCAAGCCGCAGACCCTCGGTACCGGCGCCAAACGCTACACCACGCTGACCGATACGCTCGGCGAGAACACGCGCATCAAGGAGACCGATCTCAAGGACGGCCGCGTGCCGGCGGATGCGGACCTGCTGCTGGTGCTGGCGCCGAAGGCGTTGGACGAAAAACAGCTGTTCGCGATCGACCAGTTCCTGATGCAGGGCGGCAGCGTGGTGCTGGCGACCTCGCCGTTCGACGTGCAGATCGGCGACTCGCTGAAGGCCAGCCGGCAGTCATCGGGGCTGGAGGACTGGCTCAGGCACAACGGGCTGACGATCGAAGACAGCATGGTGCTGGACCCGCAGAACGCATCGCTGCCGGTGCCGGTGCAGCGTTACATCGGCGGCATGGCGATCCGCGAGATCCGCATGCTGCCCTATCCGCATTTCCCCGATATCCGGGATGCCGGTCTGAACGCGGAAAATCCGATCACCGCGGCGCTCGGACAGGTGGACCTGAACTGGGCCTCGCCCGTCACGGTGGACGAGCCTGGTGATGCGGGGCGCCGCGTGACACCGTTGCTGCGTTCCTCTCCGCGCAGCTGGGTGTCCGCCGATGTGAACGTCATGCCGGATTACCGTGCCTGGCCGGACACCGGCTTCAAGCCCGGGGACGATCGCGGCGCCCGCCTGCTGGCCGTCGCCGTCGAGGGTCGTTTCGACTCGTACTTCAAGGGCAAGGATTCCCCGCTGGCCAGGCCTCCGGAGCAGAAGGCCGAGCCCGGCACTGCCGCGGACCGGTCGAAGGCCGATGCCCCGACCGAGGATACGTCCGTCGGTAAGGAGACGCCCGCCCCGATCACCAGCGTGATCGAGCGCTCGCCGGAGTCGGCCCGCATCATCCTCGTGGCGTCCAATACCTTTGCCGAGGATGCGGTGCTGAACCTGGCCTCCGAGGGGATGGGCACGCTCTATACCAAGCCGGTGGAGTTCCTGCAGAATGCCGTCGACTGGTCGCTGGAGGATCGCGGGTTGCTGGCCATCCGCAGCCGGGCACAGTTTGCGCGCACGCTCGCGCCCCTTGAGCACGGCGGTCAACTGTTCTGGGAATACCTCAATTACGCCCTGGCGTTGCTGGGCCTCGCGGGCGTGTGGTTGTGGCGGCGCTGGGTGCGCCGCGCGGAACAGGTGCGTTATCAGTCGATTCTTGTGGAGGCTTGAGCGATGCAGAAGACAATCGGAATGCTTGCCATCCTGCTGGCCGCCCAGCTGGCGCTGGCCGTGGGGATGAGTTACACCGGGCCGGACCTGGCGCCGCATCGCCCGGATACCCCGTTCCTTGCGCTCGGCGCGGGGACGGTGGACCGGGTCACCATCGATGCACCGGATGATCAGCACCTCGTCCTGGCCCGGCAGGGCGATGCGTGGGTGTTGCCCGGGACCGGCGACTTCCCGGCTGACCAGGGCAAGGTCGAACGCCTGCTCGGGCAGCTGAAGGATTTGAAACGCGGCCTGGCAGTCGCCACGACCGGGGGCGCGCTGAAACGCTTCAAGGTCAGCGACGATGCCTTCGAGCGGCGCCTGACGCTGGCCCGCAACGGCAAGACCATCGCGACCCTCTATCTCGGCACCTCGCCCGGCATACACCGGGTGCACGCGCGCACGGGCGGTGACGAGGCGGTCTATACGGCGGAATTCGGGGTCTATGACGTACCGGTCAAGCCCGACGACTGGGAGGACAAGGGCTTACTCAAGATTCCGCCTGACGAGATCGAGTCGATCGGCCTGGCAGACCTGACGCTGACCCGTTCACCGGCCACGCCGGCAACACAATCAGCGGGGAACGGCGCGCCGCACCCGCCCGCGGAGAAACGCTGGACAAGTACGGGCCTGGCTGACGGCGAGACGGTCAATCAGACGAATACCGATACCCTCGAGCAGCAGCTGGCGGGTCTGAGTATCGCTTCGGTTCTCGGGACCGAGGGAAAGCCCGAGTACGGCCTGGCCGAGCCCGCGCTCGTCGTCAGTGTTCAGCGCAAGGGCGGCAAGCCGGTCGAATACCGCATCGGCAAGCGCGAAAAGGAAAAGGACTACGTGCTCAAGGCCTCCAGCCGGCCCGAGTACTTCCGCCTGCCGGCCTATACTGCCGATGTCCTGGTCAAGGCGGCCGGCCGCGATCAGCTGGTGAGCGCGGCCGGCCCGGCGGACGGGAACACGGCGGCACAGGCCCCGGATGCTTCCCCGCCCGCGCACGGTGCGGATGCGCCGCGACAGACCGCGCCCGCTGCGGGTACATCGTGAGGGCGCTCCGTTCGTACCCCGACACGCGCGGCCAGGCCCGACGGGCGGCTTGCCGGCGGGCAACCTGTCGTACCGACCGGTGGCAGTCGGGTGAGGCCTATGGCTGGCACAGTACCGGCCAGGGGTAGCCGGCGTGCTTCAGGTCCGCGAGGTGCTCGTCCACGGCAAGTCGCCAGGCCTTGCCGGGGACATAGCCCAGCTTCTGTCGCGCGTAATCGGTGGGGCAGATCCAGTCTTCGCACAGGCGCACGATGGAGCGGGTCAGGAACGGCGATGACCCGGGCAGGACCGGTTTGAGCGTCTCCATCAGCCAGCCGAAGGCATAGCCGGCCGGGTAGGGCACGCCGTAGAACGGCCCGGGCACCCCCGCGCGCTCCGCGATATAGCTGACGACCTCGCGCAGCGTCGGAAAATCCGGGCCGCAGATATTGAACGATTCATAGTCATCGAGGCCGTCGGCCAGGGCGGCCAGCGCAAAGGCGCGGCCCAGATCGCTGTCCGCGACCAGCGGCAGGTGTTTTTTTCCGCCACCCAGCCAGGGCACCAGGCGCGTCTTCAGGCGCGGAACGATGGCCGGCAGCATGCCCAGCCGGTTGCCGGCCCCGACGAAGTGACCGAGTCGCAGGTTGACCATCCGGGTGCCGCGATGGCTGTTGTCACGCATGTAGTCGTCGATGTCCATCAGGTAGTCCAGGTGCGGCCAGAATCCGGTGCGCTCCTTGGGCGAGAAATCATCGTGCGGCCTGCCTTTCCTGGAACGTGCACCGATGGCAACGGTGTTGCTCATCAAGAAGCGTTTCACGCCCCGGTCGATCGACAGATCGATCAGATCGCGGGTTGGTTCGAGGAAGCGCTGTCGCTCCAGCCGCCGGTGATTCCACATCGACGCCCAGGTACCGGCGTGGCAGATGACATCGACATCCTCGACGAGTTCGCGCCGGTAGCGCGGCTCCAGCAGATCCCCCGCGCGCACCTCGCCTGAAAACGACGCGGGCAGTTTCGCGCGATCCCGGCAGGCGGCAATGCACGCGATGCGGGGGTTGCCTGCCATGGCCCTGATGATATTGCCACCCAGGAACCCGGTGGCCCCGGTGACCAGGACCCGGGTCCTGTGCTGTTCGCCCATATGCGGCATCCCTTCGCTACTTATTGTTTTGCATGGATAATTCGTATAAATACGGTGAAAATATACCGATTGGTACATAAATTACCGGTTGGTATAATAATTGTCAAGCGATTGCTTTGCGGGCGGTGAGGTATGGGCGTGGAACGGGGACGGCCTCGGACCTTCGATGAAGAACGGGCGCTGGATGCGGCGCTCGGCGTGTTCTGGCGTCATGGCTACCAGGGAGCGTCGCTCGCGGAACTGACACACGCCATGGGCGTCAGCAAGCCGAGCCTGTACGCGGCCTTCGGTAACAAGGAACGTTTGTATCTCGCGGCACTGGAACGCTACCGCGAACGACAGTTGCGCAAGCATGCCGAAGCACTGGCCGCCGAGCCCGACCTGAGGATTGCCTTGCGGGCGTTTCTGCGCTCTGTGGCGGTCATGCTGACCGCACCGGAGCTGCCCGGCGGCTGCATGGTGGTCAACAGCGCGGTAGCCTGTGACACCGGCGCCCTGCCCCAACGCGTGGTCGCCGCCATCGGCACCACGGTCAACGCGTCCTCATTCGGCTTGTTGAAGCAACGGCTGCAGGAGGAACTGCGCCGCAGACGACTGCCTGAAACCACACCCGTCGAACAGCTGGCGGATTATTTCACCGCCCTGATGTGCGGGATGGCCGTCATGGCGAAAATGGGCGTGGCACAGGCGCGCCTGTTCGATGCCATCGAACAGGCACTGTGCGCGTTGCCGGACCCGGGTGGGTATCCGCAGCCCGCTGCCGGCGCGTAACCGGCGCTTCCGGCATCCCGCGTCAACGATGCCCACGCCGGGAAGAATCCTCAGGCGTCGGTCGAGTACGTGATTTCATATAGCAGGGCGTCTCTCGCCGGCTGTCTTGCGTGCACGGGGAGAAGGCCGTGAAAGGAATGATCGCTGCGTGCGAAGATCAGGGCCCTGTTTGGCCTGAAAACAACGGTTTTAACGGCCCTGAAACCGTTAAATCCGTAATGTATCCCTTTGCCGCAGCTGAAGCTGTCATCATCAGGGCTAAACAGCGTGGTGCCCAGCTGACCGGCGTGAATCCCTGGCGCCAGGTAGACGATCATGGACAGGATGCGTTTCGGTATATCGGTATGGGGTCCGATTTCATACGGGGGAAGATCACGGCTCAGAATCACCTGTGACCGATACGTGGATGCGGAATCTGTCCGCAGGGGTTCGTCATCGGGCTTGGCTGCGGATATCAGGCAGTTATGAACCTCGGCATCCCCGAGCAGGCCGTTCAGCCAGGCAAGAAATTCAACATCCAGCCCCGGCCGCCCGGCCTGGGCGATATGGCTGAGCGGAAGGATGGCGCGCTCGCCACGTTCCGCCGTGCCAACACCGCGTTCAGGCCGTTCATAGCAATCCAGGGCGGGTATCGTCCCGACCAGTCGCCGAAATACGTCCGCGGGGAGGAAATCATCGACGACCAGGTGCGGGAAGGGTTCACGGGATACCGCCGTTGCTGCAACGTTCTCAACCAGGTGTGAAATGACGGCGTTCCGCGGGTCCAAGGCTGAGCCTCCTGCCAGGGTGTTGTTCCGAACCCGATCCCGGGTTGCAGGTTCTTTTCCAGCCAGGTCATCCCGGACCCGCCCGTGCATCACGTCAGCGAGGCGCCGCCGGTCCACATCGGCGTAATTTTGCCAGTCAGCCGCAAAGCCTGAATAATCCGTGCTTCTGACGACAAAGCAGCGGACAGGACATATGACGGGTGCAACAGCACTGGACGGTCTGGTGAGGATAATAGACGATTTTCTGCCCGAAGAAGCGCTGGCCAGGCTGGAAGGAAGCGTCAGGGGACTGCATGTCTACCCGCCCCAGCCCGATGAGTACCCCGGTCTGGTCTGGCGGCTCGGTGACATGCCGCCCTGTGTCAGCGCGGAAACCTACGATACCCGGCATCCCGCTCCAGGGTCGCCTTTCGAACCGTTGATCGACTGTCTGACCGGATTGAACCTCAACTTCGAAAGTCTCGGTCTGCGGGTAGAAGCCTGCTCCGCGCGCCTGCAGGTCATGCGCTACGGGCAATGCCTGTCAGTCCACTACGATGGTAACGACGGGTTGAGCGGAGGGTACACCTTCTATCTGAGCGATACCTGGGATCCGCACTGGGGTGGTATACTCATCGCGTTCGATCCCGCCACATTTTCTCCACAGAAAGACTTCACCTTGCTGGATGCCGGCGCGGAGCGATCGCGCCTGTGCGCGACAGCGGTAAATTATGCCGTCGTGCCCAGAAGAAACCGGCTGGTGATGCTCAGAAATCCTGTCCGGCACATGGTCACACCGGTGTTACAAGGTGCCGGTGATCGTGTGCGTATGGCATGCACGGGTTATTTCAGGGCGGCAACCTGCCCCGGGTAGCCGCGGTACCGGCCGGTACGGGTTAACAACAAGGGTTTGCACGCGTGGTATTTGAGAAAATAACACCGAGGCTGGGCGCCTTCTGCGACGATATCGATCTGAGAAGTATCAGCCCGGTGCAGGCCGAAGTCCTGAGGGAGTGCCTGTCAGATCGCGGGGTCATCGTTTTCCGCTCCCAGGAACTGACGCGACCAGAGCACAAACGGCTTGCTTCCCTGTTCGGACGGATCAGGCCCGGCGCCATCGCCGGATCACGCTCCGACGACCCGGAAGTCATGTCGGTCATCACCGATGGAAACACGAGACAGATAGCGGGCGAGAACTGGCACGCCGACCTGTCCTGTGAATCCCGACCTCCGGCGGTATCGGTATTCAGGCTGATACAGGCGCCGGAGACGAAGTGCGGCGGTGACACGTTGTTCGTGGATATGTCGGAAGTCTACTATTCCTTTTCCGACTGCTTCAGAAAGCTGCTGGATTCGATGTCAGCCATTCACGACGGCGGCAAGCCATACCGGCATACGGATCATGAGGACCGGGGGAGGGAAAACTTTCCTGTGTCCGTACACCCGGTGGTGTTGAGACATCCGGATACGCGGGCGCCCGCGTTGTACGTCAATCCGACCTTTACGACAACGCTATGCGAACTGAGCCGGCAGGAAAGCAGCGCGATCCTCGGCCTGATCGAGAATCGGCTGAACGCATGCGTAGAAATGCAATGCCGCATAAGCACGAAGGCGGGAGACGTGCTTGTATGGGATAATTTCCGTGTCCAGCACAAAGCCGTCTGGGATTACCGCCCGATGACCCGGTACGGGGAGAGGATATCGGTGGTCTCAGATCATTTCGACCGCTATACCGTGCTCGAAGGTCGCTGATCGGAGGCCGCCTCATCCGGGACAGGGCCGCGTGGCGGTCTCCGCGTAAGCGTCGACCAAGTGCCGGGAACCTGCCCGCATTGAATACCCTCAGCCGCTGCGTTGCGTCGGGCGCTGCCGGTCGGACGCCAGTCCGGCCGTAACGAGGCCGTGTTGCCAGGCAATCCAGCTCAGGACCGCCAGGACCGGTGTCGTTGTGCTGTCCCATCCGGTACGGGCGCAGTGAAAGAGCTGTTCCATCAGGATGCCGGGCCTGACCTCCAGGCGTTCCAGGCTGCCGGCGTAACGTTCCACCAGGGCCGCGACATCATCCAGGTTCTGACGTAAACCACGCTGGTACACGCCGTCGAATCCAACCTTGCCGCGCCGGTTGCGAACGGCCTCGGGCAGATCGTCCCGAAAAACGATTCGGGGAACCGGTTTGTAGATGTCGCGTCGATATTCCTCGCGGGCACGCAGTGCTTCACACAGACGTATGATCTGCCAGCTCAGGTACCCGGATTCGAAACGGACCCCCGTCGCTGGCGCGACATACCGGTCCGTCCACCCGTCATACAGCATGGTCGCCCGCTCGCTGAACCGGGCCTGTCCGCCCCCGAAGTAGTGGTCCGTTATCAACCGGCGCTGCCGTGCAATCGCCCTGCGCAAGCGTGGCGTTGCAAAGCGCAGCCGGCGCAGGCCGGTGTTCAGGGATTTGTATTCAGACGGCGCGGAAACGAAGACCTGGTCACCGCCGATGCCATGTAAATGAACCCTGGAACCGAGCGCGGATGCGGCTTCCAGGCTGGCTTGCATCAGTCTCCAGGGGATGGACGATATGCTGGGCTCGTCGTGCGCTGGAACGCGGGAAAGATCACTGAACGGCAGGTGCTGCGCGATGTCGATGACGGTCAGGGGAACGCACGCCTGTGAGGCCACCAGTTCGATGAAATGTCTTTCACGCCTCAGTTCATGGTAGTCGCAATGCAGCGCGATGCCGCCCAGGAATTTCCCGGGCCATCGTTTTGCCGCTCTGGCCACGATGATCCCCGAGTCGATTCCACCGGAAAGCTCGCTGGAAAAATGCTGATCCGCGCTGCAGGCATCGATCCTGTTATCGATGGCGTTGACCAGTTCCGCTTCGAGGTCGGCGCAACAGGTGCCGGCGGGGAGCGCCAGTGCCGGCAGCGTCAATTCAGCGGTCAGATCGACCCGTCCGTCATGATCGCGGCAGAGCACCTGTCCCCTGGGCACGCGCAGCCAGCCGGTCGCCGCCGTCTGCAGGGAATGATCACATTCCATCGGCGCGGGCAACAGCGAATTGGCGAGAAAATCCGGAAAAAAATTCGCATCGATCGCGGCAAAGTCCGGCTCGCTCCAGAGCCGGGTGGCCAGCCTCGGCACGCCGGGTCCTCCGCGGAAATACAGAGCGCACCGGCCTGCGGGGCCGCGGGCAAGGTATGTGCGATCCCGTCGCGTATCGTGCAGGGCAAGGATGAAATCCAGACCGAGAACGTCGATGAGCCTCGACCAGTCACCGGTTTCTGGTAGCGCCGCGCAGGTACGGAGCCGGGTCGGTTCGGGGTCGTCGGCACCGGTCCCGGCGGAAGCCACCCATACATTGTATTGATTGTGAGATAGCGCGGCCGAACGGGCAAAGCCCGGGATGACCAGTGAAGAGCAATGATCCAGAATGAGCGCTACCTCTCGGCGAAGTCCTGAGCGGACCGTCTATCCCGTCAGTGCGGATACGGCGATACGCGTCATCTCGTAAAGAACCGGCATGCCTCGGTGTATGCAACGACCTCGTCCGGATTCTCGCCGATGTGCATGCCGTCAATCGAGACCCATGAATGCATATTGTTCGAAGGGACGGCGACCCCGAGGCTCAGATCAGGATTGTATCCGTGTCTGTGGAGCAGCTCCCACCGGCGCAGGGCGCGACGCAGGCAGTATGGGCCATGCTCAGGACCTTCTTCCGATTTTACCTGGGCCAGTATCCGGGCCACCGGGAGGTGCCTGACCCGCGATGCCCTTGTGCCGTTGCCTGCCAGCACCGCCAGTGTCCTGCGCATCCCGATGAGCCGGCAAAGCCGTTCATTGGCATGCATCTTGAATTTGCCGCGCATCATGCCGGTGAAGCCGGCACGCCTGCAGGACGGAACCCTGTCACCTTCGTTGATCGCCGCCCCCAGGTCTGGATCGAGTTCATCCACGTACAGGCCGAGTGTATCCAGTGCGCCGGGCGTAATGTCCTCTTTCCAGTATCCCTCGGGAAAGATATACAGCTGACCGTTGCGGGGGGATACCACATAGATTTCCCGCCACGTGTCCTCCAATAGGGGGCGCCACCTCACGTGAATCAAGGTGACACCCTCTATCGTTTGACATCAGTTGCCGGGGGTGTGCCGGCCAGGCGCAGACGAATCGATATTGACATCGCCGTACCCGCGAATTCCGTCCATACCGGCCGCTTTGAACTTCCGTAATGCAAACAGCGCTATTATTGATTTTAAGAGCTTGATCATCAGTCTTCTCCTGTTTCTCGAATAAAGACAAACACGCGTTCGGAAGCGATGCCGCGTCGAACCCCGATCATGAAGGGCGCTGAAAATCCTAGCATATCCGGACAGGACTACCTAGGGCCTGTTCACACTACACAGACCGCCGCGTTGCTGCAGCCAGAACGGGCCAGACAAGGCGCACGGAGTGAAGTTTAGAGTCCCCGTACAGGGGATCCGTAAACCCCCGCCTTCAGGCGGCGGATCGCTCTGCACGCCAATGCACTCAGCAGGCTATGGGCGGGCGGTATGAAAGCAGGGTTCCTTCTCCCTTCGGGAGACCGTGTTTTTCTGTTTGACGCCCCGCTCCCCAACCCGCCCCCTGAGGGGGGGTGATCGGCCGGATGGCCGGTCGATCCGGCTTGCAGCCGTAACCCGAAGCCACCGGCTTCAGCCGGTGGTGTATTCCTTGTGCCAAATGAACGACGAGCAACGCAGACTGCCCCGTTTTGGGGCGTAACCCGAAGGGACGGGGCCCCTATCGCTCCTGCCGGCGTTGGGGCGCGCTGGTGTACGTCGAGTACACGTCGCCCGCACCGCCTTGTCAGGTGCGAAATGGACGTCCGTCGCGACGGTTTGCGTGGTGTGTACAGGCCCTAGGACTGGTAGCAACGGCCCGCCGGCACCAGGCGCTGCTGCGGCGGCTGAACGCCCGGCTTCCCGCAGGATAATCCGGCCGCCGGACGGGTGCTCCGCCCCGCAAGTGCCTGCCCGGTGCCGGCTAGTCCGGATTGATTAGTCCGAAGGTAGCAGGTGGTCCGGTTGTTCGTTGGTGTATGGTTATATCATGAAGCTCCATATCCTGAATGACCTGCACACCGAGTTCGGGGATTTCGACCCGCCGGCGACCGACGCCGACGCCGTGATCCTGGCCGGCGATATCGGTGTGGGGGTGGAAGGCCTGCGCTGGGCACAGGCCCGTTTCCCGGACACGCCCGTGGTCTACGTGCCGGGCAACCACGAGTTCTACCATCACGACATCGTGCTGATCGACGAACTGAAGTCGCTGGCGCCGGGTCACATCCATGTGCTGAACGACGACCAGGTCATCATCGACGGGGTGCGGTTCCTCGGCAGTATCCTGTGGACGGACTTCGCCCTGTTCGGCGAGGCGGACACCTTCTTCGCCCGGCAGACGGCACGACGGCAGATGACGGATTTTTCCATCATCCGGCACCACGGCCGGCGCTTCACGCCCGAGGATGCCGCACAGCTGCACAGGACCAGCCGGGGCTGGCTGGCATCGATGCTGGCGGAGTCTTTCGATGGCAGCACCGTGGTGGTCACTCACCACGCCCCCTCGTCGCGTTCGGTGCCCCCGCGCTACGCCCGCGATCTGCTGACCCCGGCCTTCGCCAGTCACCTGGAGATGCTCATGGACGGCGAGCGGGCGGCACTCTGGGTCCACGGGCATGTGCACGACCCCTTCGATTACGAGATCGACGGCACCCGGGTGGTCTGCAATCCCCGCGGCTACGCCCCGAAGGCGCTGACCCCGGATTTCAGGCCTGGCTTCGTCGTGGACGTCGCGCCGCCATAGGTCGCCTCCCCCGAATGCATCCCGTGATTGCGCGCCGCCACGGCGTGCGACCTCCACGAACCGTCCGTTCCTTACCTTCAAAGCGATGGCATCAGGCCGCGCTTTTCCTTCGACTGCGCCACCCGACGGCGCGAGTGGTCACGCGCTGTATCGATTCGAACAGGACGGTCGCGCAGTAAAGCGCGGCAAGGACCAGTGTGACCAGCGACGCGCCCGTGTGAAGGCTGCCGTGTGGCGCAAGACAGCCACTCAGATCGAGGACGAGAACATCCACCGCCACCAGCCAAAGGACAGGGGTGCGCGCCGCGGCCGTTCCGGAACCGGGTACGCGGATCAGCAGGGCGCCCAGGGCCAGCCAGCCGAGGGTTGCATGTCCGGGATCGCCCGGCGCGGTCAGAAACGCCGCGCCGGCCAGGCTGGCGGCGATCAGCCAGTGCCACACCCTGACGGGCACATTCCAGGGCGTGTGTGGCATGCGCGTCGCACTGGTATTGAAGCGGGATTGTGACATCGATCGGTTCCTCGCCGTTCCATACACGGTGGACAGGGTAACCTGACGCGCTGAAACGTTGCTGATGCGGGGCTGACGAAAGGCTGACGGGCGAAACGGCTGGGTTTTCAGGTTCGATTCATGTCCGGCGGCTAGCATCCGGTATACCTCAAACATGGATACTGCCGATGCAACGTCTGAAAAAGCTGGTTCCTGTGGCCCTGTTCGCCGTTCTGTCCGCCGCGGTGTCGGTCGTCGTCGGCCAGTTGTGCGTCGACCGGATCCTGGAGATTGAGCGCACGCAGGCCGCGCGGTCGCGGATACAGGCGCAGATCCACGCAACCGTTCGCAGCCAGTACCCCGGACGGATACGGGATACGGGATTGCGGAGCCGCTGCGGGTTCACCGCCTATATCGTGACAGTGCGCCAGCCCGACGGCGGTGAGTACACGCTGTACTACGACATCGACAACGGGGAGCCGATCCGGCAGGATCTGCTGAACGGCTGCCCGGGCCGCGCGGGCGGTGCACGCCCGGTGCGGGGGCCCGTTACCCGTTTCATGTAGAGGGCGTGCGGCAGCCGAAGCGATGAGGCCCGGCGGTCACACCGGGATTCACTCGATGTCCCGGCGTTCCACGCTCACCGGGTCGGCCGTGATCGGCCGGTAGATCTCCACCCGTGTACCTTCCTCCAGGGCGGCGTCGAGCCGGGTGAGCTTGCCGAACACGCCGACCTTCTGCCTGTTCAGATCGATTTCGGGGAACTGGACGAGGAGACCGGAGCGTTCGATGGCATCCCGCACCGTACCGCCTTCGGGCACATCCAGTTTCAGCCAGACCTGCTTGATTTTGTCCGCGCAGGCGACACCGATGTTCATGACGGGTCGTTCCGGCTCAGGCGGCGGAATTTTCCCACGTCGGCGGCCCTGAACATGCATGACATGAAGTGGAAGAAGTTTCTCAACAAGCAGCGGTGCCAGGCAGAGGGCGTCTACGTCTGCCGTCCCCTTCCTGCGAGGTCTGCGTCGATTACGCGTCCTGGATCGGAGCGGAAGACTGAACGGCCGCGGCGGGATGTCTGTCAGGGCTGGCAGGTCATGGCAGGTCATGCCCCTGCATGGCGTTCCGTAGCGCGTGGCCGGGCAGGCATGCCGCGCGTGAATGTCTGGACAATGCCGCTTCCCGTCAATCCGGGCCAGGCCGGAAGCCAGCAAGCACCCGTCATTCCGGCGCAGGCCGGAATCCAGCCAGATATAAAAGCAGTCGGTCTTGGTTTGGCTAGAAGGCGACATTCCCCGACTTCGCGCAATGGGCGCCGTTGCAGCCACATCTTGCCGCATATTGATACCTGGTCGAGGTCGGGAAGGCGGCAGCATGTACTAACGGACTCCGGTATCGAGATTCCGGAGCACAGCTTCGAGAAGCTTCCGGGCGGGTGTTGGCATGCGGCCCGGAGAACTTAGGGGAGTGTGCTCCTCTGAAAAAGGTTTCCAATCTGTTGCAATTGTATTTAGACCAAGAACGGATTCCTGTGGGCGCGATATACGTGTGCAAAATTCATCAGCGGGTGTTGAAAAATGCGTGAAATGGCATGTAAATTTGCCTGGACTTTACGGACAAGGGTTTTATGCTATGTGACGTGATGAATTCGCTACATTTTAGGGGTGGATATGAAATGCATTAAAGGATTTCTCTGGCTGGCGGTGATTGCGTTAATTTCCGGTTTGGTGATTATGTTCTCAGGGTTCATCAACGTTGCCGCCACGAATCCGCACCACTCAGTAACGAATTTCATCCTCAGCACCACCATGGACAATTCGGTGCGTGCGCACGCCAAGGGAATCACCGCACCGCCCCTGGATGATGTCCGTATGGTGATGGAAGGATTTCGCCACTACCGTGAGATGTGTGCCGGCTGTCATCTTGCGCCGGGCATCAACTCGACTGAAATTGGCGAAGGCCTGATGCCCAGGCCACCTAAGCTGCAGGACGAGGTGGAAGAGTGGAAGCCCGAGGAACTGTTTTGGGTTACCAAAAACGGCGTGAAGATGACCGGCATGCCTGCCTGGGGACCAACCCATAGCGATACAAAGATCTGGGCTATCGTGGCGTTTCTCGAAAAACTACCGCATATGACTGCGGAGCAATACCAGGAAATGGACAGGATGGCCGGGGCCGGGGAAGGCGACGAGCATCACCATGCCGCTGGCGAGGTAGCACATGACCATGACCACGGTGATGCGACGGTCAATCATCATGATGCGAATGTTCACAATGCGGATCATGGTGATGATCCGGATTAACTTTGTGTCAAAGAGTGACCCTCTGGTATCCGATTCGAGCGGAGCGTATCGTTAATCCCCAATTGGAGGACTGGTTTGGATACCGGCACAGCACGATGATGGAGTTTACGCCGTAGTACTCCCGTCGAAGGCCGCCATACCAAATATACGCAACGGGTCGGTTCCGGAAGTACTGCAATCCTCGACCGGGAAACAGCTTGTAGGCCCTAGGGAACGTCCAGATTTAGACGTCATTCCGGGCGCGGCGTAGACCTGGAAACCGGATGTTAGGATTCATGTCGTTACTGGATTCCGGCCTGCGCCGGAATGACGGAAAACGAATTATTCAGGGATTCCTTGAGTGAATGGTCTGACGCATAGTTCCTCGCGAGCAGCAAAGCTGCCCGAAGGGCGCGCCTGGCCGCTTCCGGCGTAGCCCGGGCCGGTCTCTCGACCCGGGCTATGCCCGTATCAAGGCTTGCAGCTTCTCCTGCCTCCCGCGGCACTTGTGCGTCCCTGAACTCGCAAACGCGCTGCGCAGCACAGTACTTGACGTACGGGCAAGCAGTGCACCACAACAAGCGTGTATTTGGGGCGCAACCCCTTGGGGACCGGGCGATTTTGGCCCCAGGCCTTGTTGCGGCTCGCGCATGTGGCTATGGCTGCACCACACTCGCGCGCCTTGCCAGGAACCACAATTCCCGCGGTCGCGACTGCGGGGAATTATGCGATACGTTCTATTATAAAAAGCACTACCCGGACGCCCTTGTAGTGCATCTGCCCCAGGCGCTGGCTTGCTTGAGCAGGACGTTGATTCCATACCCAAGCGACTTAAAGTAGCGAAGACAGGATTCACCGGATCAGACCGACGCTGGAATCGGGAAGGTTGTGGTAGGGACGCCGTCGTCTGGCAAACACTGTAAAAAGATCGGGGACAGACCATGATTTTCCGGATGACCTGGAATACGTGGCCTATCCCCGATTGTGTTTTTCTATCGTGGTTCGCGTGTCGGACAAATAACGGGTATGCACTCCGATTGAAGCCGTTTCCCCGAAGAGCCGAAGGACCGGTTCACGGAATCTGACATTCCGTTGCCCGCGCCATTCTGACAAGATTATTCGTACTGAATTCATCAAACCGCTGTATTGCAGGTGCAAAGCCATCCGCATAGACCTGCAGTTTGTACTGCCCGTTGATATCCAGGGGAATATGCAATGCATAGCTGCCGGTCCCGTTGCAGGAGAACATCTGCTGTCCATTTGCGAGGACCAGGGCGCAGACAGGTGTCTGGGTATCTTGAAGCAGTACGGTTCCCGAGATATCGATATATTTCCCGGCTGAACCCGGATATACACCGGGGCTGGACGGCGTGTTATAGCTCGGGCAATTGCCCGAAGGCGTCATCACCACCGACTCGTTGCTCGAGTTCGTCAGGAAATCTATCTTTGGGAAGAAGCCTTGCGCGTAGATCTGGCGCTTTACCGCACCATTGGACCCGCGCGGGAGCCCCGAAAGCGAGAAAATCCCCGCCGGGTTGCATGAAAACATATAATGGCCGCTGGCCAATACCAGGGCACAGATATCCTGGCCACCCGCGGTTTTAATGGTGCCACTGAGATCAACCGGATCGAGGACCGTCATTTGCCAGGCAAGCGCATAATCCCATTGGAACGACGCTTGCCCCGCCTTGGGCCTCACTTCCAGGAGATAGTCCTTGCCAGCGTCCAGTCGTACCCAGAGATTTTCGGTATTATCAATCGCGCTGACCGACTGCTCCACCAGCACATGGCCACCGGCGGTTTCGTCGTATAGATGAAGATCCATGTCGTACAGTGTGGCTGCGCCCGGAAAAGAAAGCGGGTTGCCATCCGCGACATCGATATTCCAGGCAAGTGCGGCCGTCATCATGACCGGGTATGTGCCGGTTGAGAAAGTGTATGATCCTGTCGTGTTACTGCCGCCGGCGCCACCGAAGAATGGGTCGTAGTCGAAGCCGCGCGATCCAATTATTCCGCCAGAGGCGTTCTCATCCTCGACGCTGTTCTGTTCGCCTGCCATCAGAATGTGGAAGCTGTTGTAGATATTTACCTGGCCGGCGCCAACGCGGACATCAAGACCGTTGGCGGACCGGTTCGCCGGATCGACGCGATAATCGGTAATATCCTTGGGTGTATTCGGATCGGGGTTGGTACTGTTATCTGTCACCCGGTCCGCCCCCGCCATCAATGCGGCCTTTACGACTTCGGAGCGTTCTGCATTGTAGATGATGCTTCCCGTACGGTTGGATGTTGAAGTCTCAACCGGATCTCTCGAAAGCGACGCCGTGGTGTGGCCGACGTCCACCAGCAGGGCGGCTGCGGCTGCAATGGCAGGGGTTGATTTGCTCGTGTACGCGAAGGGTGCAACCAGATCCGGGCGTGTCCGACCGGAAACATACGGCGCCGCCAGTGGTGCGGTGCTCCTGCCATTCACGCCGTCAGTAACACCCGCAGTGATGACATTGAAGGCGGCACTCAGCAAGGGCGAATTCGTGGATGTGTTGTTGCTCAAGCCGACTGCCTTGATGAACTCGTCATTGTCGACAATCCAGTCCACCCGCTTGACGATATCCAGATTTACCGCATCGTCGGAAGCACTTCCTATCCAGCTGTGATTGGCGATACGGTCAGGCACCGTATCCGGTTTCAAACGACTGTTGGTGGCTTGCAGGTAATCACCGCCCAGCCAGCCGTTGGCCTCGTAAACGCTGACCGTATCGATCGAAGGTGCTATTGATGAACCTGTACCGTAGAACAGCTTGCCGACATTTGTCGCGTGATTGCTGAATAGGCCGCCCGGGCTGGTATAGGACCTGTCGGTGATCAGTTTGCCCGTGAATTGCGCATCTTTCACATCAGGCATGTAGGCAAGCGAGGTTGCATCCTCGGATTCGACCTGTGTGACATGCAGGCCGTTGCCGTCCGGCATCTTCGCACCTTGCTCAACGAGCAACCGGGTATAGCCGATGTCGTCCTTGTAACCTGCAAGGACTATCCCGCAACAGAAGGACAAAAATAATACCGGGAGATGATGAATGCTTGAACGCATGTTCGAGACATGATTGTTATATCAACCCTGATTCTTCAGGGTGTTTTCGTAAATGCGGGTTGGAGTCTATCACAGGTTTTACCCATCCAGCTATTCTCTACCGGGCTGGATGGCTGCAATGCCGGTCAGGGTGGCCATGCATATCAGATGGGCTCTGTTGTTCGTGATGCCCTTCGTGTGGAAGTTGGCGCTAGATGTATAAGGGATTAAAAAAACCTGGAAAGTACTTATAAAAACTGGAAATGTGATGTGAGGTCTCGCTTGTCCAGGTGTTCCGATACCTGGACTTTCCCCGGTATCGTAGACGCCTCACAGCCTCATTTTGAGGCACGTTCTTCGCCTTTTCCCTTTCGGACTTTACCTTTCACCCTTCACTCCAGCAGTTGCAGTATCAGACCAGTAACCTCGCTGCGTATTTCATCAAACCGTGCGATCGGCCAGGCATATTGTTTCCGCGTATTCGCGTCCTGGTACTTGTTCATGTCGTCTTCGATCGATGCATCGAGGTGTGCGATAAAGGCATCCGCACGTTTGACCAACGCCTGTTTATCCGGCACCTCGCGGGCCGATGCCAGTGCCAGTTCCAGGGTATGCAGATAGGCAAGATCATCCAGGCCGATGCGCATCAGCTCGTAGTTGATCGTCGGCACGGCCATGTCGGCCGGACCCGGGTAGACGGCATGGCCGCTCAGCGGCTGGGCATCGAAGCTGTTGTAGGGCATGCCGTTATAGTTGCGGTAAATCCATTCCATCTTGCCACGGATGCCGAGCCGGGCCATTTTCCAGAGCCAGTAGCCGTTCGAAAAGCGGTCTATCCCGATGTTGACCAGCCACGGGGTCGCACCGGCCTGGAGGACGAACTCGACCGTCTTCCGGTTGAGCAGACGTCGTCCCTGGTTCACGCCAGTCGGCCCGCCCCAGCCATTGTTGAATGACAGCACATCCACCAGCGGGGCCAGCAGCTGTATCTCGCGGTAGCCGTTGGCATCGGCGCCGGCGACGATGCCGGGGATGGTCTTCAGGCTGCGCGCCAGGCGGGCACCGATGTCCTCACTGGCACTGTTGGTGAATTCATCACCGAAGTTGATGATGACGGGTGACCAGCCGCGAGTTCGCGCCTGCTGAAGGAAGTCGCGCACCAGTGACACATAACGGCTGTCGAACGCATCCGACGCCCAATCGCCGCCTTCACGGCGCAGGCGGTTCAACAGACCGTGGCTTTCCAGCAGGTATACCGGCTGCTCGAATCCGGCCTGGCGGTAGAGATCGAACGCCCGGCCGATGCGCGTGTAATCATCCATGCGCAGGCCCGCGTACTGAACGGCCGTCATGTTATGTGCACGCATGTCGGCGAATTCGGCCGCGATGCGGTCCCAGAACCGCTGCGCACCGAAATAGGAATACTGCACCGGGCTGAAGTAGGTCATCCCGACTGCCAGCTGGGTAGGGCGCTGCAGACGAAACGGCAGCAGCTCAAGTTCAACGTCGAGCGTTGTCGGATGCCCGTGCTCCGGATGAATGTCGAGTCGGCCGCGGTAGCGACCAGGCGGCGTGTCTTCCGCCGCGTGATAGGTGAGCCAGAACTGCTTCGTCACTCCCTTGCGAATGACCCAGGTGTCGGCCGGAACGATCATACCCGGTGCCGGCCTCCAGGAGTGATCATCCCTCCCGCTCGGCCGCGCGACATACCGGACGACGCCGATTGCCATACTGGCATCATCCGGGATGTCGGCACGGTCACTGCCGGGAGCCGCCGAAAGCCAGTGAAAGCTGACCCGGGTAGCGCCGATGTCCCGCAGCGGGCAGAGGCCGAAGGTCAGCGGCACGTATTCACCCGGTGTGGCCCTGAGCCGCAGCAACACCGGATGATGCGCTCGTCGGTCTCCCGGATGCAGAGGTTGTTGTGGATGCGCCGGGAATACCGTGTAGCCACGCCGCCAGTCGTCCGCCGGGAAGTCTGCCTGGGAATCCGGTGCCACTGTGTGCAGTGGCCACTTGTCCGTGAAATTCTGCTGCCGCTTCGCATCGATTGCGGCGATTGTCCGCTCGCCCGCGGCAGGGTCGTGCCCGGCCGGCAGCACCACCAGGGCATTCAGCGCCCCGCCGTAGCGTTTCACCGGTCCCTTGCGTACCTCGGTGTTTGCGTAATCGCCCAGGTAATCATAGACCGCGTCCGTGCGCAGCGGAGCGACGACCCTGATCTCCAGGCGTCCATCGGGCACCTCGACGCGAACCCGGCTCCACGCAAAGCGCGGCGCGACATCGCGCTGCCAGACACCGTCCTGGGTGAGGTCATCCATGTGTACAGGGGTCTCGAAGCGTTCATAGAATTCATCCGCCGTCGGCGCGAACTCATAGGCGGTGACGTCCTCCACTTCTATGCGGTAGGGCTCGTGCGGCACATATTCGAGATAGCCCGCATCCCCGGACAGCACCCAGACCTCGTAACTGCCTGGCGGTACGTCCAGCGCGAAGGTTGCCGGACCATTCGCATAGGAACGTGCAAGGTCGTCCGGTGTCTCCCGGCTGATGACATTCAGATTTGTTCGCGCCTCCCAGCTGCCGGCTTCCGCGCGATGCCAGGTGCCACTCTCAAGCGCCCCTGTCGCATCCAGCCAGCCGTAACCGCTGCGGGGGTCGTAGTCGCTGCGTGCGCTGATCTTGATGAAGGAGTCGACATCGGGTGCATCCTGCGGTGCGAAATTGAACCGGTAGCTGCCGTCGTCGTGACCACGCTGGACAAGCACGATGCTGACGGCACCCAGGACCAGCGCCAGGATAGCTAGCCGGCGCATGCGAAAGTACGGAGTGTCAGGGCGCATTTATTGGGAATGATAACAACAAATGCGCTCTGCTATTGCTTGGTACCTGAAAGCGGCACATGTCGGGTTCGGCCTGGTCATATCGGTGATGTCATCCACGTAGTCGGCATCGGGGGCGATGAAGGTCGGATCCGGCAACGAAACCCGGGTGCAGGGACTGCCCGCATCGAATCGATCGTCTCGTGCAGGGGCGGTGCAACCCGGGCGAGGCCTGCGTGCGCGCCATGAGCGGGCGGCAGATCGAGCGCTGCTTCCGCGTGACTCCCGATCTCGCCGACGATTATCGGGGCGATGCGTTCTGGGAACACCGCGCCATCGCGGCGCGGCGGTTGCCACCCGGGCGTTTGTTGCGCATGATGCTCGATACGGACAGCGCGATCAGGAAGACCGTCGCGCACCGGCTGCCGGCTGAAAGCCCGCTGAGGATGAGCCGTGACAGCGCCCCCGACGTGCGTGCCGTGGCGCGGCAGGGCTGGCAGGCGGCACGGTCGGTTGTGCCCGATGGCTGACGGCGGGGATCATGAAGCAACGTGACGCCACATATCTACTGGAGTCGCCTGCCCACGGTCGCGGGCGGGATCGTGTACGCTCATACGGGAAGGGTGCGGCATGAAGCCATCGATCGACGATACCGCCTCCGTCGCCAGGGTCTGTGCCGACAGCCAGCCCGCTCCCGGTGCCGAGGGTCTGCTGGCCGGGCTGGGCCGCCTGTGGCCCGATCTGACGTTCAAACTGGTGTTGACGCGCGGCGGCTGGTACCGGCCGGGCGGTGTCGTCGATATCGAACAGCAGCGCATCGCGGACAACCTGCGTCAATGGGCCGAGGCACTGACGGCGCACGGCGGCATGCCCTCCCTGCTGGATGCCTGCATGAAGGGGCAATTATTCGCCACCCGGCTGGTCGGTCAGACGCATTACCTGACGGCGCGCACCGGCCCTGCGGCCGCCGACTTCGTGCAGCTCGAGGTCGAGGAACTGCAGGAGGTCCTCGATCGCTACCTGAGCGATCCCGACTGGCTGCCGGACAGCCTGGAGGAGATCATCGATCCACTCGATTACCCGCAGCTCGCCCCCGAGCCGGTCGGCGCCGCACGCCTTGTATTCCGGCGCATCTTTTCGGCGCGCACCGTGCTCGAGGCGCAGCAAATCGGGCCGGGTGCGGGTCTGCGGCGCTTCCTGCAGGACTGGGACCGCAGCAGCGCGAGTCACTCGGAGTGCTGCTGCGATCGCTGGGTGCTCGCCCTGCAGGAAGCCACCGACAGCGACGGGGGGGCACAACTGAGTGCGCACCCGGTTCCGGCCGGTGTCGCACAGCGTCTGCCGGAGACGTCCGCTGCGGGGGCCGGGCTGGCCAAGCGGGTACAGGCGTTCGACCGCGCCGCCGGTTACCCGATGGCGTGGTTCTTCCATATGGTGGCCTCCGCGGGGGTCCCGCACGCCGTCGGTATTCAGGTCGCCAAGGACCATGCGGAGGGTTTCGACTATCTGCCGGCGCGCGACCTGCAGCCGCTGCACAGCTGGGTGGTCGCGCCCTACCGGGCCTGAGCCGCCGCCGGCCGCCCGCAGACCGGCGCGATGTGCCGTCCACATCCCGTTTCAGTTTGGCGGTGCATTGACCGTCACGGTGTCAACCGATAGGGTGGGCAGTGCAAGGCAAGACTGGTCACAGCGGTGGACGATGAGGCTTCCCGACTACAAGGATTCGCTCGAGGTCGACGGTCGTCGCGTGACGATACGAACCATGCGGCCCGCCGATCGCGACATCGAGCGGCGCTTCGTCGCCGAACTCTCCCAACAATCCCGTTATTACCGCTTTCACTCTGCGCTCAAGGAACTTACGCCCGACATGCTGGAACGCTTCACGCATGTGAACTATCCGGACGACATGGCGCTGATCGCCACCCTCCCGGAGGGGGCTGGCGAACGTGAGATCGGGGTCGCCCGCTACGCCCGCATCCCGGATACCGACCGGGCCGAGATCGCCGTCGTGGTGGCGGATGAGTGGCAGGGCAAGGGCATCGGTGCGCGCCTGCTGCTGGATCTGAGGACGCTCGCCATCGAGGCCGGCATCCGGCACTTCGAGGCCAGCGTGCTGCCGGGCAACCAGCGCATGCTCGAACTTGCCCGCTCGCTGGGCTTCAGGATCCGGTCGGCGATCGCCGGTGACGATGGCCGGACGCACGAACTGGGCAAGGAGTTCGACGGCTAGCGTTCCTCGACCGCATCGACGAACGACAGAGTAAGCACACCCTCCCCGAACTCCGCCTGGTAGCCTTCCGACCAGGCCAGTTCCTCCTGGATCTCCCTGCGCCAGGTCTCGTTATCGTCACCGGCCTGCAACAGGACGGCATAGGGTTTGTGACAGCCGGTGAAATGATGGAAACGCTGCCGCGGACTGGTCAGTTCCCGGACCCGGTCCGGCAGCCCCCCCCTTGAATTGATCTCGACGAGGGGGCAGATCACCATGGTAAAGCTGGCGGGCAGTTCGCCGCCGCTGCGCCGCCAGCGTTCGAGGACCGCGGGGACGAAACCGCTGATCCGGGCCGCGCTCCAGCTGGCCACGTAATCCGGTATACCGTGAATCTCCAGGGAACCGCTTGCCGTGTTCATGGGATACTCCTGCATCGAATGCGAACGGGTCAGGTGCATTCAGTCTAGTAATATATTTCCACTATATCCAGATATTATGAAAAATAATTATTTTTTAATCCAAAATATGACGGTAATATGTATACTATTTCCGTTAATGGCCGGTAATAAGGAAATTTATTTATGGATCCCGTCGACCGGAAAATATTGAACCTGCTGCAGGCCGATGCCGCGCTGACCGTCAAGCAGATCGCCGGGCGGGTCAATCTGTCGGTCACCCCCTGCTGGAAGCGCATCCGGAAGCTGGAAACGGACGGCTACATACGGGCCAGGGTCGCGCTGCTCGATCCCGGGAAGGTCGACGCGGATGTCACGGTGTTCGTCGCCATCCGCACTGCGCACCACACCACGCAATGGATCGAGGCGTTCTCCCGGGCGGTCAGCGACATGCCGGAGGTCATGGAAATCTACCGGATGAGCGGGGAGGTCGATTACCTGCTGCGCGTCGCCGTCAGCAGCATCGAGGCCTATGACCGGTTCTACAAGCAGCTGGTGGGACGCATCGAACTCTCCAATGTTACCTCCAGCTTCGCCATGGAACGGATCAAGTACACCACGGCGCTGCCCATCAACGTCGGCGAGTGAGTCATCCGTGCAATATGGGGCTGCAGTGCAATCCGGGGCCGAATAGATTGTTGACCCGATTCAATCAGCAGTGTCAACCTCTCGAATCAGCAAGGCCCTCATTCCGGCGCAGGCCGGAATCCAGGATTCTCAGTGCTGATCCGGATTCCCGCTTGCGCGGGAATGACGATAATAGACACATTGTCTGTCACTCTTTTCCGTAAGTCTCAATAATAATGGTATCTGCCCCTTGACCAGTAACAGGCATGACTCAGGGCCTTGCAGCGAAGGCGATGACACCGCTTGGTGGTACGTAGGAGGCTACAGAGCTGCCTGACGGTGCCGCAACCGGTTATCGCTGTCAGCGACATATAACTCGCCAACGCGGAGCGTGGCTGGATCAGCTACAAACAGCAATTTGATTCCGTTCATGTATTTCGATGTTATATGTGGTTTACATAGTAAATGTAAATAAGTATGCCTGTCGCGAGAGGGATTAGCAGCGCGGGAGAATAAAGTAATTCGATTAGTTCGCTATATTTGCCGCGGGATCGGTACTGCCGTCTTGATGATGTCATGCCTTTCCTGCTCGTCGACGCGGCCTGACCTGCATCTCTTTTTGTTCCCGGGGTGTCTTCCTTATCGATCGCCTGGTCATCATCCTGCTGTGAGCCGGTAAAAAGTTTAATGAAGTAGTACAAGCCGAATGCCATGCCTGCAAGCATGCCAAGCGCAGCGCCTGTCTCGGCAAAAGGCGTCCCTGAACCTGCGTGAGCAAGCGGTACACCAGACCATGAAACGAGGCCTGCGAGGCACAGGAGAAATTTTCGCATGACAGGCTCCTTCTGCGTAATGTGGGCAGGGCTATAATTGATGATTATAGCCCTGCCACTGCTGCCCGGTCGTCATCCGACTTCAAAGGACGCGACACCGTAACGGCATTTTAGCGGAATATCGGGCGCCTTCCCTGTATACATCATGGCGGTTTCGAATGAGATGCGCATAGTATGGCGCCCGGCCAGTGCCATGGCCGCCTCATTGACTTTCGGGATGTCGAGGAACGCCGGTGCGGCGGGATCCGCTCCGGATTCAGTGCCAGGAAGAGGGAGTCGGCCAGTTCCGGGCTGCCGCATGCAGCGTGCCGATCTCGTAGCCGGAACGGCAAGCTCGCCGTCGTGCATGATTCCCAGGGCGGAACAGCCAGGCTGGCCGATCCAGTATTCGAGAAAACGCGGCCGGAGTTCCGGGGAATAGGGCCGATCGTAGTTGTCGACGGCCGCAAAAGGCGGCGCAGACAGGTCCACGAATCCCATACCGCCCGGGGGGGGCTCCCGCCATCGGTCCACTTTATTCGTCATTCCGGCCTGGCGAGCGCGAGCCGGTATCCAGGCATCTTCTTATGTGCTCGTCTCCGTTGACCTGGGGGGCTGCGGTCTGAGCGTAGGAAACTCGGTGAAGCAGGCTTCGAGGGCGCCGGGCGCGCCACACAGGAACAAGTCATCACCGGCCGCGACGCGAAACGTTTCATCGAACTCTGTCACCACCGTCGGGCCCCGTTCGAGCGCCACGACGAGGACGTCCGCGCAGCCCCGCTGCCCGATGTAACGAGGATGCCGGCCGGCGATCGTTGTCCCGTCGACCTTGACGATCTCCACCATGGGTTCGAGACTCACGTAATCCTCGCCGAGCATCTGGTGGGCGAGCAGCCGGCCTGCCACCTGGCCGATGGAGAGCGCGAAGTCGGTGCCGGCCCGGTAGAGTCTCTTCACGGTCTGCGCCTGGTTGACCCGCGCGATCAGCGGCACCAGGGGTGCGTAGTCGCGCACCACGGTGGCCGCAAACAATGCCTCGTTGTCATTGCTGAGCGCGAGCACCACGGCGCTCGCGTCCCGCACTCCGGCACGCTCGAGCGTATCGAGGTCGAGCGCGTTGCCGACCACGTCCACCCCCGGCCACGCCTTGGCATCGATGATGGTGGTCGATTCACCGGCGTCGTGCAGCAGCTCGACGATCTTGCGTCCCACCTCACCGTACCCGAGGACGACGATCTTCCCGCCCTGTTTGAGTGGTGTCGCGAGCTCGCCCAGGCTTTCCACGCCCTGGGGACTCCCGATCACGACGATGATGGTCCCCGGCTCGAGCCGGGCACTGCCCTCGATTCCGGGCCTGAATTCGCCTTCGGCCCAGTGCCCCACCACTGTCACGCCGAATCGTTTCCGTAGCTGCACGTCGGCGAGCGTGCGCCCCGCGAGCTGGCTCTCCGGGTGGATGCGCATCTCGGCCAGCGTCACGTGGCCCTTGATCTGCTGCAGCCCGCTCACGCGTCGCTGGATGCGCCGGCTGGACTTCGCCGCGAGTGCCGCCGCCAGCACGTGGCGCGGGGTATAAACGGCGTTTGCGCCGGACATCTGCAGCGGGTGACGGTGCAGGGGCTCGTCGACCAGGGCGAGGATCTGGCCCTTGAAGCCCAGTTCGCGGGCGATGAGGATGAGCGCCGTGTTGTTGTGGTCTTCGCCGTTGGCGACGATGGCTTCCGCATCATGCAGCGGGCTCAGGTCGAGATGCTCGTCGCCGAGCGAGGCGTGCACCACGTCGATACCCCGCTCCATCAGGCGCCGCGCGAGCTCGCGGTCCTCCTCGAGCACGACGACGTGCCGTCCAAAGCGCGCGAGGTCATCGATCAGCGTCGCGACCGCAGGTCCGTACCGGTAAACGAGGACGCATTTTTCACCCTCCATCGCCGGCAGTACGCTGGGTAGCCTGCCCTCGAAGCGTTCCTCGAAAAAGGGCAGGACATAGATCGGGAAGACGAGAAATACGAGAAAGATGCCGAGAAACTGCCCGGTGATCACGAGCAGCACCATCGCCGGGCTGCTCCAGTTGGCGTCGGCGCCGTAGCCGGTGGTGGTGAGTGTTTCCGCTGCCCACTCGAGGCTCCACAGGAAACTGCGCGGGCTATCCTCGAGAAAGTGCATGCCCGCCATGTAGAGCAGCGCGAGCAGTATCACCGCCGCGGGCAGGCTGGCGATCAGCAGCAGCAGGCCGCGTGTCGAGCGTTTCAGTTTGAAGGTGAACATGTGAACCGGGTCGGTAGTTTGTCACCGGAGAAATTGGTGTTAGAGCGCATTTTGCACTTAAATGGCAGTGCTCGTCATCATAATTTACCCACGCCAGCGCCAGGTGACGCCCGGCGCGGTCATCCATACAGCGCCGGATGACTCTTACATAGTCTGTAAATTGTATCCGGCCCTTTATATGGCGCAACGATTGAGAGTTGCATATTTGGTTGACATGAACCTGTCCTCATTCCGGCCAGGCGCGCCTGGCCGGAATGAGGGATATCAATGCTGATCTGGTTTCCCGCTTGCGTGAATATAACGATAACAGACATATTGTCTGTCACTCGTTGCACCAAGTTTCAATAGCCGCGCATGTGCTCCAGGATTTGAAGAACCCGGAATACCGGGTTCGAGCATCGCGCGCTGTGTTTGCGGCAAGCCCCCGAGGGATCTCGACTCGCCGCTCGTATCCCCCGTTTATTACGAGCCGAAGCCCCTTAAATTTTTATCTCTGTTCCGTGATGTAGTCGACGGGCACTACGGGGGAGCGGAACGTGTGCTCGCATTTGAAGCTCTCAAGATGTCTCGAGCCGTAACGCATTTAGAGGGGGGGCTGTAAACCCACCGGCTTCAGCCGGTGGCGTATTCACAGGGCCTTACATCTGGAATTATTGCTCCTCGCTATCCCGTTTTGACTTGTGGTCTTTAAAGACTTCTTCAGCCGGAATCAGGAACTTCTCCCTTTCTTCTTCTGTCATGGCGTCGACTTCAGCTGCGCGTTGTTCGATCTCCGCGCGTGTTTCCTCCACATCGGATTCTTCAAAGCCATGGAATGTCATTTCCCATAGGCAATGCGCCGCAATGTCTGGTTGAGAAAATTCTTCCAGGGTTGCAGGATTTATCTGCATTCCCAGCCATTTTGCCCACGGCAGAAACGACAGGGAGAAGTCTGCTTCGGCGCTTGCGTATTCTTCATCAACCTCATCCTGAAAATGTTTGAAATCTTCCAGCTCACGGTTCAGGGTTCCGTCCCTACCCGTGACATCGATATGTGGTGCTTCATCGATTTCCGGTTGGAACCTTTCTTCAACGATTATACGCATCTTCGACATTTCCGGATCGAGCTGCTTCAGATGCGCCAGTACAACTCGATAACCCTCCAGAGACTTCTTTTCGTCGGGGTACAACCGAAGCAAAGCTGCCAGGACGTCCGGCCAAGCCAGATGAGCAATGAGGTTTGCGAATGTCATGGCGATAAGACAGGTCGGATCAGTAGACTTCTAGCGACCACAATAGGGTGCGCCACAGAGCAGCGTCGCAGTGAGCGAAGCGAAGGATCTGATTGTGTCGTTAGCCAAGGCGTACAGGACTATTCCGACTTTCCGAAGGTTGCATCTAACTTTTCCTCATCAAAATACTTATTCAGGCCGGCGAGGCCTGCCGCAACCTCTGGATTTGCCATTAATTCACCTGCCGCTACCTGTCCAAGCACCTGGAATGCGGCCTGAATGGCCATTCTCCCTTCATATTTTACGGCCTTCTGAGATTGCTCCTTGCATGAAACAGTGAGCAGATTCATAAACAAACCTGCGGTTGTTTTATTTGCAGCATCACGTTGTGATTCCGTAATGGACGAAAAGGATTTAACTGCCGGATGAAGCGCCATAGCGCTGAACATCCATTTAACAAAGCTTACTTTGTCACTGGATGTCGTCGATTCCACCAGGCATCTAGAGAGATCATCCGTATATATGCCGGCTTGAGCATTCCCGGTTATATTTGCCACCACTACGAACAGTAATATTCTGAATATCTGGGTTGGTTTCATAATTATACCTCATGAAATATGGCTGACGACTGGGTACACCTGATGTGATGCGAAGGTCATGCAGCCTGACCTTGCAAGCAGCATGACCGTAGCAAGCTGTCCGGTGCTGCTATCTGTCAGACGGCATTCTCAGACTGGTCACCTGTTGGAGTTCCTTGATGAAAGCGCATCTGCCAACCCTTGTCACCAAGAACCCAGACCGATGAACGGAGCGTGTGTCTGTGTAGAAAGCCTGATTCGTCCCGGCGTGCCGAGCTGTACGTAAATAGAGCAACGCCTGCGCCCAACGCATGGACCGCGAAATCCGTCGATACGACCCGGGCATAATCGGTATTCGCAGAGAACTCCGTCAGCACCTCCTCGCGTAAATACCTGCGACCAGATCGGCCAAATTCCTCGAACTCCGGGTGGAGCAGTTCGTCCATGCGGGAGTGATTGCGAGGCGTGCGCAGCTGATGCAACTCTGTTTCGAGTTTCTGCAATATCTCCAGTAGCCCACCCATATACGGATGCCGACTACCGCCATACATAAGGACGCCCAACGAGGCGAGGCGTAGGGGGCGTCGGCTTGATGGGTTTTTATGTGGCATTAATAGAAGCAGTACACTATTACGTAATCGGTCCACTATCAGTATATAGAGGATATAAAACCTCATAGACTACCCGTCGAATATCTTTTGCCTCGCAGGCAGTCGGAATCGTTTTTGCTAATTCAGCTTCGCGAAAAGCCGAACGCGCTTCCTGGTTTTCGAAGTAATATATATGCCGCACACATCACCAGTCGATTTGTCTCGTCCATAGTTTTCTGCACCAATCCCTGAACATCGCCGAAGCGAGGACGACGTTCCATTAACCGTCGTTCTAACTCCCCAGGGTCAAAATAAGATTTTACACGTACAAACAAGATCGCCGCCTGCCCAGACGTCTTTGCGCTGAGACTCTTCCACAGTTATCTCCTTCCATGCCTGTCAGATGCGGCCTAACGTCGCAAATCTCCGACGGCTACAAGCAGAGCGACGAAGGAGCGGCGCTTTTTGCCGTCCGAGTGAGTTTGCCTTGTTAGGCGAATGTTGCAACAAATATTAACCATAGAAAGGAACTAAGGCGGCAACATCTACATCGCTTTACTATTTTTCGTTGTCCTTGTCTCCCTTTCCAAACACTCTCCCGACTACAGTGAAAAATATGGCAATACCCAGGCCTATTGCAGCCCCTGTTAGTATGTTTTCAAGGGTATATTTCTTAGCGAGTTCGCTACTGCATCCACTCATTAGTGGTATAGCCATCAAGATAATACTAGGGCCTGTTCACACTACACAGATCGCCGCGTTGCTGCCGCCAAAACGGGCCAGACAAGGCGCGAGGAGTGAGGTTTAGTTGTGCTAAATGAACGACGAGCAACGCAGACTGACCCGTTTTGGGGCGCAACCCGAAGGGACGGGGCCCCTATCGCACCTGCCGGCGTTGGTGCGCGCTGGTGTACGTCGAGTACACGTCGCTCGCACCGCCTTGTCAGGTGCGAAATGGACCTCCGTCGCCACGATTTGCGTAGTGTGAACAGGCCCTGGTAATGTAAACCTTATCTTTAGGTGTTCTCATGTTTTCTCCTAACGAAAATAATTATTGAGAATATCATGGCTACTGGGACAGAAAGAATTGCGCCCAGCAACATAGAAGCTGCTACACAACAAAGAAATCCAATATCACCAAGCCGGCCACTACCATAATATTTGCCGAGGAAAAGCGGAAGGAGACCTGCCAAACAACCTCCTAAAAATGCTCCAATGAGGTAGGGGCCAAAAAATTGCGTTTCCACTAGTTTTCCTATCCCTTCCGGTTGATCGGTTTGTCAGACCTCAATGTACATTCTCACTCGGCAAGCCGAGAATCTTGATGGGTATTCTTGTCAACCTATCGAGACACTGTGTAGCGAACGCGCTAATGGTAGCAGCTTTAATTGGCTCGTTGGGTTCCTTCCCTGCCGCAGAAGCCCTAAGCCCGTCAGAACGGGTTGTGGCATTCAGACTGGCAGAAATAGGGTCACTGTGCACCATTTTGTGCAGTAATTCTTGAGTAGACTTTCGCTCCTCTTCAGACTCCGAGGGCATTACTAGATCTAGAAGCAACTCGAACTTTGGCTGTTATTTGCGTGGCCATCCGCTATGCCACGCACCAACTGCTTCCGGATTCTTTTGAAGTTAGTAAATCATGCCAGTACGCTCAACAAGTGGGCGCATGAGGATGCCAGCCGAATACAAATATGCCTGCCTGATTAACTCCCTCATACTCAAGAGCAATACTAATGCCTTGCGGAATAATCTCTATTGCCGCGATCTGTAATGGTTTCAAATCTGTTGCGTAGGCGCGTGCACCGGGCTTCCGGTGCACGGCCATTGACTTGACGATAGCTTCATCAAAGAGCTTGAGTAATTCCCTGCCCAGATAAGGCTCATTGTCAGGTAGAAATACTGGCTGTGTCGAATTTGTCATCACTGTGTGTTTTTGAGGTCTAACTACCATTGGGCGAACCATTGCATTGAGCAAAAACGAATATCGATTCGCATAACTTCCATGTGTGCCCCGTCAAATCATTCGCCTGCACTGCAACAAGCGTGTTATGCGTATTAAAACATGCCCGAAATGCGAATCGAACTTTCCCGGAACCACGTCCACCAGGGAGTCCCATGACCGATACGGCGCAGGCGTGTCAGCGCTCACCGATCTTCCGGTACGACTGACAGGCCATCGATGGCACGCAATATATTGATGAGGGTGACCCGCATGGACCGGTTCCAGCCAATTCCTCATCTGCAGCGCTCCCTGATTTCACTCGGAAGCAGCCGAGACCAGCCGCAACCCCTTTGTCGCATCCCCCGCGCTCCGGCCCGGGTTGTCGCATCTGCTACATGTTGTAAATCAGTAAACAGATAAAGAAAACAGCACCTTGCGGATTGGAGCCGGGCTTGCTGTGGCGCATGCCAGCGACCCCAGCCAGGTCCCCCATGTAGCAGAAAGACACCGCCGAATTACTCGTCGAGCCGGCCTGTGCCCACAACAAGAAGTCGAAGTCCGGCTGCGCCAGGCCCAAGCCGGGCAGCGCCCGCGGCGGCTGTGCCTTCGACGGCACGCAGAACGCGCTGCTGCCCATCGCCGGCGAGCGATGGTGAAATACGTGTGCGGCACGCGCGAGCCGGACCCGGTGCCGTTCCTGGACATCAACCAGGAACGCGATTTCGGCTACTCAGCCGGTTCGTGAGGGAGTGCATTCCAGCGGGCGCCTGACCCGGGCAGGTCGCGGTGACGGCCGAGGCGATGATAGCGCTGGATTCCTACCCGGCGATTTCGCCCGTCCTCGGGGCCGCGCCTTGTCCACGTGACCGGTGCGGTGAGTCGCTACGCCGAAACCGTGTCGGAGCGGCGATCCGGGTGCACGTTGTGCAGCGCGTCGGTAACCAGGGTGATCACGCGCTGCGCCGAGTCGCTGCGCAGCGCCGCCCGTGCGAGCGCCTCGAGATCCTGCTGGTGTGTGGCACGCAGGGTGTAGCGCACACGCGCGGCACTCACCGGGCTCATGCTGAGTCCGCGCACGCCCAGTCCGACCAACAGGCAGGCGACGGGGGGATCCCCCGCCGCTTCGCCGCAAACCGTGACGGGTTTTCCGGCGGCATTCGCCGCCTCGATTACGCGGTGTACTGCACGCAATACCGACGGATGCAATACGGTGTAATCGTCGATCATTGCAAGGGCGTTGCGGTCGGCTGCCAGGATGAACTGGGTCAGGTCGTTGGTTCCGATACTGACGAAGTCCGACCCCGAAAGGATATCGTCGATGGCGAACACCGCCGCGGGCGTCTCGACGAGTGTCCCGACGGGCGGCACGTCGGCGATACCTTCCTCCCTCGCGATCTCCCGGATAATCGTCAGGGCCTGCTGCAGGTCGGCATGGCCCAGTACCATCGGGAGCATGATGCGTACGTCATGCGCCACAGACGTGCGCAGCAACGCGCGCAGCTGGATGCGGAACAGGTCTTCCGCCGCGAGTAGTGAAAAGCGCAGGCCCCGGAGACCAAGATTCGGATTGGCTTCAAATCGCGGTTTCAGGAAGGCCGGCCATTTATCACCACCGAGATCCATGGTGCGAATCACCAGTGGCAGACCATCGAGGCGGGTCGCCACCTCGCCATAGAGCTCGCACTGGTGCTCGAGCGACGGTGCGGAAGTTTCATCCAGGAAGAGATATTCGGTCCGGAACAGCCCGACGCCGTCGAGGTGGTGCTCCATGACCTTGTGCGTATCGAGCGGACGTCCGATGTTGGCGAACAGATGGATCTTCACACCATCCCGGGTCTTGCATTCGTACGCCTCGGCGGCAATCGCGGCTTGCATTTCCCGGTCATACTGTGCCTTGCTTGCAATCGAGGCATGCAGCCTTTCAGTCGCCGGTTCCAGTACCACCTCGCCGGTCTGACCGTCGATCAGGATCGTCATGTCCGGACCGATGTCCTGCGTGGCATTCGTTATCCCGGTTACCGCCGGGATGCCGAGCGCACGTGCCAGAATTGCGGCATGGCTCGTCTCGCCCCCGGTCTCGGTTATGATGCCTGACAGGTGCTCGCGATCGAATTCGAGCAGGTCGGAGGACAGCAGTTCCTTCGCGACGATTATCGAATCGGGGGCAAGCCGTGCGAACTGGCTGGTGCCGGTTTGTGCGATGTGGCGCAGCAGCCTGCGATGCAGGTCGCGAACATCTGCGGCACGTTCGCGAAGATAGGCATTATCGGTTTGCCCGAGCAGCTGGACGAACTCGTCGACCGTAGTCCGAATCGCTGTCTCCAGGCTGAGCCGGTCGTTTCTGATACAGGCTTCTACCCTGCCAATGAACTGCGGGTCTTCAAGAAACAGCAGGTGCGCCGAGAAGATCTCCGCCGCGTCGGCGCCGATTTCCGATTGCACACGTACCTGTAATTTCGCCAGTTCCTCGTAGCTGGCATCCAGCGCGGCGGAAAAGCGCGCCAGCTCTGCGTCGATTTGTTCCGGGCTGATCACCGTGTGCGGGATCTCCGGGCGGCCGGTACCCTGTATCACCGCACGACCGTGGGCGTATCCGGGTGAAATCGGTTTGCCAGTAACGATCTTCATGTCCTACGCAATAAACACGACACAACCCTTGATTGCAACCTGAAACGGTTCGACGCGGTGCATGGGCGGCTGCGCCGCGGGTGGTATGAATATCCATGACCCTCGAACGATCACGCCTTCTGACAGGGATGGGTCGTCCGGAGTTCAACGCGGACTGTCTCGCCCACGGTGGTGTGGTGTCCGATACCGGGAAGCGTGGCAATTCGCGCACGTCGTTGCGAAAATGCCTAAGGTAGTCCGGTTGCCATCGGGATGGCAGGCGCGCAGGCGAGAGGCACGGCGCCCCGATCCACGCCGCCATCCGGCCCCGACGGCGGAGTGGCGGGTCTGAAGCCGCGACGGGATGCTGTAGGCCCCGGATGTGTTGGATAACCCATCAGAATCATTAAGGAAACTCTGAATAATCCGCTTTCTGTCATGCCGGCGCAGGCCGGAATCCCGAAACGGCCTGATGCTTGACATCCGGGTTCCGGGTCTACGCTGCGCTTCGCCCGGAATGACGAGTAAATACTTCACCGGTCAAAGCCGGTGGCTGCAGGTTTCGGCTGCAAGCCGGATCGATCGGCCACCCGGCCGATCAACCCCCTCCCCCACAGGGGGAGGGTTGGGGAGAGGGGAGTAAAACAGAAAAATACTTAAGGAAACTCTGAATAATCCGCTTTCTGTCATGCCGGCGCAGGCCGGAATCCGGTAACGGCCTGATGCTTGACATCCGGGTTCCGGGTCTACGCTGCGCTTCGCCCGGAATGACGAGTAGATACTCCACCGGTCAAAGCCGGTGGCTGCAGGTTTCGGCTGCAAGCCGGATCGATCGGCCACCCGGCCGATCAACCCCCTCCCCCACAGGGGGAGGGTTGGGGAGAGGGGAGTAAAACAGAAAAATACTTCAGGAAACTCTGAATAATCCGCTTTCTGTCATGCCGGCGCAGGCCGGAATCCGGTAACGGCCTGATGCTTGACATCCGGGTTCCGGGTCTACGCTGCGCTTCGCCCGGAATGACGAATAAAGCGGAGCCTTCTCGACAGATTTAATTGTGCCCGCGTGCCGGGTGTACGGCCGCCGATGACTTGAAATACCCGCGATCGACCCTATAGAAAATCGGTACGGGTGTACTGACTTGCGATCGCTGCGGCGCAGACCCCGGGTATTGCGGTCAAGCCCGGCGGCCGGGCGCCGGGCGGTGATGCCGCCGCGCGGAAATGTCGGGATGACCGGCAACCGACTGCATGGAGGTAGGGATCATGTACACATTGCATCAGTTACGGGAAGGCCTGAACGGCGCCTGGGAAACCATGGTCGATGGCTGGCAGCGGCTTTACCGGCGAGCGTCCGGCGCCATTACCCGGTTCGGCACGGGAGAGAAGGACGGAAGGCCGGGCGCCGCCGGTGCGGGACGTGACCTCGCCGTTCGCAGTGTGGGATGGGGTGTGCTGGCCGCCGAGGTCTTCGACGACGATGACTCGATCGTGGTACGCCTGGAGGTGCCCGGGATGGAGAAGGGCGATTTTGATCTCCAGGTGGTCGATAACGTCCTGGTTGTGCGAGGCGAGAAGCAGATCGAGCGCGAGCACACACAGGGGCGTTACTCCGTGACGGAGTGTGCCTATGGCGTCTTCAAACGGGTCATCCCGCTGCCCGAGGGCGCGCAAGGCGGCAAGGCCCATGCCAACTACAGGAACGGCGTGCTGCGTATCGAGCTGCCGAAGGCGGCATCGAAGCGGCGGAAAACCATCAAGGTGGATCTGCAGTAGGCACGTGTTTCGAACAGCTTTGCGGCTCGTGGAGGATCATGAGAGAGGGTTCTGGCCCGGCAGGCCTTCGTTCGCGCTGCCCGGGTCACCATCGGCGTGTCGACCGCGGCGTCCGTGCGCCATAAATAATTCTGAATTGAGTTCCGGCGGCGAACGGCTAGTTTTGAGTGATGCCGGGAGCGCATTCGGAGACGGCGCTGCCGGAGGAGGCTGGTCATGTGCTACGAATACGCGCCAAAACGGAAACTCGCCGCGGCACAGCGGGAAAACCGCAGGCAGGTGGAGGCATTCTGGGCCAAGGTGAATGCCTGGGTGCGGGCGCTCTCTCCGGCGCAGGCAGGCCGGGTCGCGGCCGTTTCCCGTCACCGGCGGGACGACAAGGTCGCCGGCTGATCTTTTCCCGCGGGCGGCCCCCGCTGCCTGCCCCGGCGCTCAGCGGTCATCGCTGTTTTCGCGAACCTCCACCCGGTCGTCGCGAATGCGCACCGCATAGGTCGTGATAGCCTCGTAGGCCGGCGGGGCGGTGACCTGGCCGGTGCGCAGGTCGAAACGCGCGCCGTGACGTGGGCATTCGATTTCATAGCCCTCCACTTCGCCATCGGCCAGTGTGCCACCGTCGTGCGTGCAGACATCCTCGACGGCGTAGAATTGCCCGCCGACGTTGAATACGGCCACCTCGAAGCCGTCCACC
>Ga0210124_1000062_pt1 | contig 64172 bp, 61 predicted proteins | sample Muzzi_PWC_D2_FD_185554 | JGI IMG/M metagenome (GOLD analysis project Ga0210124, IMG submission 185554) | Wetland microbial communities from San Francisco Bay, California, USA, that impact long-term carbon sequestration - Muzzi_PWC_D2 (SPAdes) | ecosystem: Environmental > Aquatic > Marine >...
TGGCGGGGTTGCCCAGCGGGCTGATATGCGGCTTGAGATCCTTCTTCAGCAGCGCCAGACCGTAAAAGGTAAAGAACAGGGAGGCGTCCCAACCCATGGCGGCCGCGGTCGATCCAATGATGAAAGGCGGGTAGGCCCAGTCGAGTGTACCCTTGGTGACCATGATGGACAAACGCGGCGTTGCTTGCGCGCGGCTCACTGCCAGCCGCTCCTCAAACCGCCGGTCGAACCAGGCGTTCAGTTCATCCGGTGACATTTCCGCAAGGGCCTTACCCGGTAGCTTATCTGTTGTTGTCATGGACTCTCCATCCAAACAGCGTAGAACCCGTCTTAAAATTCAAACATTCCTAAGGCGCGAAATGTTACCGAAAAACCCGCGCTGCGCCGTGAAGCCACATGGCTGCAAACCCGGCGTTTCCCCGGCGTGGCACCGGCACAACCCAGCCACACACGCAGCGCTCAGAATACTAACCCCGCATACACACGATGAAACGGGGTTAAAAGTCTGCATCAGGTAATATCCTCAAACTGCTTATTGAAACGGTCTACAAATCCCATTAATCATATACATCCGAGTATAAAAATCCACACAAGTTCTCCTTGCCCGGAAGGTAGCGGCATACCGCCAGGACACTCCGCACGAATATTTTCAGTGATGGAGGACTGCCGGCGATCTAGGAGGCTGTCGGACTAGGGCGATTGTGGCGAGCAAGGTGGGAGGGTGAGGCGATTTTTTTTGATCGTTTGAGGAGAATAGCCGTAGCTATTTGACGAAAAGGATCGGGAAATTGGGACGCTCTCCCGCCGGCGCAGTAGATCAGTCCCAAGTCCGACAGCCCCCCCAGGACATGTCCGGAAGGGTAAGGCCAGCTCCGCTCCGGGATTAACTTGGTTTCCGGCCATACGGCTTCACTACACTATGCAGGTCCCGCAATAACAGCGGGCACATCAGGAAATATTGGTTTTTGGGATAGGGTCGAACATAGACTGTCAGCCGATAAATGTCCTTCCTGACTCGCTTACAGGAAGTGTTAATTTGTCCGTATAACCCATGCCAACGGCAAGTTCCGGCATTAGCCTGCGCAGGTTGGTGAGCAGCAAGCGCCGATCCGGGGAAAACAAATCATACTCAGGCAGTTTGTTGAGAGGAACCAGCTCCATGTTGGATACCTCCGGGGAGTGTGGATGTATTATTTTCTCCTTGAGTCCCGCCCTGAAAGCATTAAAGCCTTCAGCTGGTTTGCACAAGTAATAGAATGTCAGCCGGTATGGTCCTGGTTCTTCAGCCACGTAAGGGATTGCATCAGCGCGCAGCATGCGAATTATTTTTACGTTGATACCGAGTTCTTCCTGGATTTCTCGCTGCAAGGTAGCCTCAAGCACATCGTCAGGTGACTCATCATCACGTGGACGTCTCGGGTCGCCGGGTATTGAATCGAGGGCACCGCCGGGCAATCCCCACGCACCATGCCGGCGGTAACTGTGTTTAACCAGTAATACCTGTGCAGGTTGAACAGTGTCATCTATCATAACGGCAGCGGCGCCCAGTACCCAGCTACGCCCGAGCAGGCCCTTGAGAAAACCCGCCAGTCGCGGCGGGAATAGACGCCAGATGCTCAATAATATCCGGTGTGTCGTCTGCTGGGTTTCTATGTACCGTATGATTCCTGTAAACATAACCCCCCCGCCTTTGCCAACATGCTGTTAAATAATTACATAGTGTACACAGTACCAGTTTAGACACTTATCATGAAACCGCTAGAGGTGGGTGGTTGTAATGAGAATTTGCAGCTCCGTTTCAGGTGACTATCGCCGTTCAATACACGCTGATGATAGGCTATGGGCAAACGTCCCGGATCATGCATTATTTGCCAAAATTATGTTTCCTGGAGGCATCAGAATAACTACAACTTAAGTCGGCCACATTCTACAATCGTATTTCGACCGGGCGAAATAATTGCCATTCACGGGGTTCCTGCAAAGGTCAGGAAAGCAGTGGTTATGGTTCCCGTATTGTCATTACACTGCGGCGGTAGGATATATTCAGATATTTGGTTCAGATCTTGCCGTCATACATGAGTTGGCCACGAATTCGGTATAGAAATAGTTCATTCGATGAGCAGCATCTCAATCACATCCCGTGTTGTATTTACCATCTGCCTTATGGCTCTGCTGATGCTTGCATCACTCATTCCTGGCCAACCCAGGACAGGGGGCTCTGCATTCATCTGGCTGGTTGCAAACATACCAACTCCAGTGCAAAAGGTATTACATGTCTGTTTCTATGGAGTGTTTTCTCTATTGTTGGTATGGACTCTCGATGCGATTCAATCAAGGACTGACCGGTTCCTGATTTCCTTGTTTATAGCAGTGGCATTTGGGGCCGTAATGGAGTGGTGCCAAACCAAGGTTCCAGGCCGCTACGGTACATTGTATGATGTGGCCCTTAATGCGGCGGGCGCCTCTCTTGGCCTGTTGATTGCCGCCTTGATATTCTAAGCCTGTCATCATTGCGCCAGTTTGCCAGACTAACCGGTACGGCAAGATACCGACTCGCGATTACATTTATCGAAGGTCAGCAAAGAATCACTCAACTCCCGCACCCGCAATCATGAATACACTGGCATTCGGCCGTTTCGTGAACTTGGAGGTACATCCAGCCGGGACCCGGCCAGCAACCTTCAGCCCGTGATAATATTATGGAATATTGAACCCCCATCTTCCTGTCATACCGATCGCACGATCGCCTCGTGGATAGACAGTGACTTAAGGTTTCGAAACTCGACTGGCGTACATACATCGTCTCAGGCCAGGCTAATGAACGTCCTGCAAGCAATCATTTCCAGGTGACTCTTTGGCCCGCGGCCTTCAAAACAACACAGAAGAGAAAAACCAGCCCACAAACAGGCAGATAAGTAATTTTTACCTCGGACACATTGGAAATAACCCACAGTTTATAGCAATTAAAATACTGATCGCATGTCGAATCCGCTTGCGGCAGCGACATGCAGGATTTGTATCTGTAATTCGATACCTGACCTGAACAAATGCGAGTGATTGCGGCCCTGGACAAGTCAACACTTCCCTGCAAGCAGGATTGAAAAGCCGGCCATTGGATTACCGATTGAGTTTGTATGTGAATTACCTTTTATGGTGGGTTAACCGCATCCCGATGCCAAAAACCCGTCATATGTTCAGGATTCTATTTCTCGATACAAACTTTCGCGAAAAAACCCATTAATTCCCGGAATACCCTTCTATGCAGTTGCTCTATAATAGTTCCACAGGCAACTGGTAATTCCGGGGTGAGGACTTGCTGCCACACCGATAACTATCCCAAACAAACGTTAAGGAATGCAGCACAACGGCCTGTCACCAGGAATTACCGTGAGGAGGTTGAAGATGAAAGCAGAGAATCCGGATCATGAATCCCGGGATGTTACCTTTGCTGGATTACTGATCATTTCCTTATTCAGCATGTGCATCGGTATTTTTCTGGGAATGTTGGTTGCGTGACAAAAAAGGCACCTGGGTCCTGCGTGCATTCGTTGCCCTGTGTGTATTTTTGGAGGTGCTTATAATCCGAAAGTGACCAGTCATCTCCGCTCGGTCGGGGAAGGGGTAAATTTGGTTGCTGTGTTCACGATCCCGATGGCTATTCGGGGGAAGTTGCCTTGCGTCCGAATCTGGAGCTTAGCGGATAGTTCTCCAGGTACAACCAAAACCTTCACGGCGGCGCACCAACCGTATCAGCGAGTCAGTATTTGCAGCAGCCGCGTCAGGAGAGGGTTTGATCAATTCCGCTAACAAAGCAATAATGCTCTCCGGCTGCGGCTGCATTGCAGTCCAATCATGGGAAATACCCATCGAGGCCCCACCGGTCACCGCTTCGGATTCCGGTTCAATATTTTCATGAACTTGAAACCGGTGCGGCCCCTGTGGTCGCCCTCGAGGCGGGAGTCCATACAGCATGTCGACCAATTTCGCCTTTCTAAAGAACCGCGACATCACCGCAGTTCCATTCACCGTGGAATGTACATGAAAACTTCATTCCACCCGCTTACTCATCCGAGCATACACTTGGAACATCATTGATGTACTGGCATGCATCTTGTTCAGAATCTTACAAGCACAAAATTTATGGTTTTCCCCTATTCCATCCACGCAAAATATAGGGTACTTTCCCGAGTTAATTATAAATAAGAGTAGGGGGGGCGGAAGATGTATATACAGAGAAAGAAAGACCGGCGCAGCTCCAATGGGAAGATACCATTCCCTGTCAAAACAAAATCAGGTCGCCTGATAAAGGATGACCGCCGCTGCATACCGGATCGGCGGTTAGGCAATATCCATCTGGAAACCGTTGGCGCTGAGATATTCGACCTGCCTGAGTATTGCTCTGATGCCTCATACCCGGCAGGGAAGTGGAAGTACTGAATCAGAAGCGATCTCGGTGTAAGAGCGGAACGGCGCTTAGTTGAGTCTAAATCACGCTAAACGACCACGGAATCCGCAGAACTATCTGATCAATGATCGGTGTTATTCCGTGTCATCTTTTGCGATATAGACGTTATCAGCGAGACTCGCTCCAACAAAGTACCAGTCGGGTCAGAGCGCATACCGCCCTGACGTGAACGGGTATTGTGCCCTTGTACCCTTCTTACCCGGCAAGTTCCGGGGGCCGCCAGAACCGAAGAAAACATAGTCGCACTCGAATTGCGCTTCCCCGCAGGCCCTCACACGGTTACCTGGAGAAGATTGAATACCCGATAGCAGCAACAATTAACTGAATAAACGTCAACAACCAAAAGTACATGGCGAACAACAGTATCTTTGTCTGTTGTTGCCTGGCAGTTGCATTGCGATTGACCAGCAGGAGACTCAAGACAATAGAAATCACCAAAATGACAACACCGGCAATTGCAAAGATCATTGTTTACAGCCTCATGGTACTGCCCGCAACGAAACATGGAGACAGTATACATGCAGCATTTCAGCTTTTCTCCTGGCTGACGGCCTGCATGTCTTTCAACTTCGATTCCCGGCGTGCCTAATAAATGAATGGTACAGCCTTTTTTCCGGGCTGACGTATCAGAATGGAAGATTCAGACACCATGCATCGTTGAATCGCCGCAAGACTGTCGATTCCTGCCTTATACCCGTTCCAGCCACACGTTTTGTCTGCTGCCTGAATTCGCAGCATTCATTTACCCGAGCATTGCAACAAACCTGCTGTAGTGCCGACCTGCGGCGCGATGATTCCGGGTCCTCGATCGCGGCGATCGCTTCTACAAGACCGTACCAGAATCTCAGCAGCGATGAATTCCGGAAGCCGGACTAAATAGTCGTTGTATCTGTATATCGAGCTGTGAAACGGATCAGCAGAACGGTACATATGCAACTGCCGGGGTTAGGTACATAGGTTCAGGTGTGTGTACATACATACGCCGGATGCCATCGCCATCTCACCCTGCACGTCGAGATCATCCGGATTCCAGCGGGATGATGGCTGCGGGTCTCTCAATATTACTGAACAAGTTACCGCCGGAGCAGTAGAGTGACGACGGATCACTGCGTATCCTTCCGCACCTGCAGCGTTCCTGACGGCGGTTTTCCCGGACCGCTTCGATGGCGTTCTGAACCACACCCGTGATCAACCATTCATAAATTAAGTCCGCCCTCCCATGGCTTGCGTTAGCAAGGAGTACGATTGACAGTTCAAGGTCCGGAAGATACATCATATCCGCATGATAGCCCGAATCTACCCCGTTGTTCGAGTACCAGCGTCCCGCTGCCCTGGAATTTCTCTGCACGAAAATGCCGATCCCATAGCAGGATGTTGTGTGACAGTACTCCGATACATGGGTCATCTCCATTTGCATGGGCTCACTCAGAATCTCCCCGGTGGTAAAGAGCGTTTTTAGGAACAGGGCCAGTTCATCCGCTGTGCTGTGCATACCCGAATCTGCAAGTCCGTAGTGCTGGTACCAGGGATAGGTATCGATAATTCGACCGTGCCGCCTGATGTAGCCGTGCATGCGGGCTTCACCACCGCTGGTTTCAGCGCCATTGAAGGTATATTTCAGCCCCAGAGGTGCCAAAATGCGCTTGCGAATGAGCGTGTGGAGGGGCTCACCTGTGACCTGTTCCAGAATCCAGCCTGCCAGGATGTAATTGCTGTTCGAGTAATGATAACCGGTACCCGGTTCGAAAAGCAGAGGCTTGCCATAAAGGTAGGGAATGATCTCGCTGTGGGTCCATTGCCTGTGTGGATCCCTGGCAAAATCAATCCGCCAGGCCATGTCATCATTCAGGTAATCGACAAGGCCGCTGGTGTGACTGAGCAAATGGCGAACTGTGATGTTTTCACTAAACGGGATTTGCCTTGTCACTTCAGCGGAGAGCCAGTTGCTGATGGGTACATCCAGATCGAGTTGCCCTTCCTCGCATAGCTGTAGTGCGACGGCCGCTGTGAATGTTTTTCCGAGGCTTGCCACGTACATAACATGGTTCGTCGTCAGCGGTTCACCCGTCCTCAGGTCCGCCACACCGGCCGCACTCTGGAAGTCGATGCCAGGTCCCGTGACCCGTAAGGATACACCCGGCAGCCCCTCCCTGACGGCCGCATCAAGCAGGGACTGAAGGCGCGCATGATGAGGCGGCATGATTCCATGCACGGGCGCAGGACCTTGCCGGTCAGACCCGTGCCCCACTGCCGGAACCAGCAATACGAACGGTATGAGGAAAAGAAAATAGGGTCCGTTACAGCCGGATATCATTGCCACTTGCATGGACAGGCAATCCCGATCATTGAGAAATTCTTGCTGGAGGAACGGCTTTCAACCGTGATTCTTACCTGATGACTGTACCAAAAATTCACCCGAAGTGAATCCGGAAGCAGAACGAAATCGACATGGCATTCTGTCAGTCGCGCGGTGAATCGGATTATCAGACCGTAATTCATGCGCCGCCGCGTTAACTATCCGGATTCAGGATTGCCCCGAATTCGCTTGGTTGCGCTTACAAACGCCTTCAAAGAAACCCACGTTCGTAATCACTCGGTTACATCACTGCGTACTCAGGGCGTGAGTCCTGAAAAGCCACGAGGTTGGCGGACGGGCGACAGCCCTCAGGCTCGGTACACTCATCATTTGTAACTATCCGCCACCCTCGCGATATGAACCTCACGCTAATCAGTCGCTTTCCGGAAGACCTGTCTGAATACAGCCGCTGTCGGGTACCATCCAGGCGGTACTCGCGCCGACCCTGCCTAACTCTTTGTTTCGCATAATATAACAACCGGACACTGCAGTATATTCCCAGCTAATCCACTGAACAGAAAGCAAAAATCGGCAACCTATATATAAAGTTTGCCAAACCCGGCCCGATTGAGTCTTGAGAAGCAGACCAGCCGGTCATGTTCGCCATTCGCATATTCAGATCGTGACATACAAGACACGAATCAGTGTCCGGGACAGACTCTAACGATGTATGAGGATTACGAAGGCAGCCAGGATAATCCGGACCAGCTGAAACCGCGACGACCACCGTCTCCCGCCGATACCACGAATGCGACATTCAGCGAACGCCGCACCATGAATCGCTGGCAGTTTCGTGCCGACCACATCCAGTTACTGTACCAGCAGGTTCAGATCGAACTGATCATCAGTATGCTGATCGCCGCCATCGTGTCGACCGTCTTCTGGAATCTGGCACCGCCCGCCCTGTTGCTTGGCTGGACCATCGCGATCATCGTAACCGTGGGCGGCCGTTCCCTGTTCATTTCAGGCAGAAGCCAGGACGGCAGCCTCAACGAGGTCAATGTCTGGGGGCAGCAATATGTGACGGCGGCGATGATGACAGGTATCTGCTGGGGCGTGCTCGGTGTGATCGCGGCAATCTACGGTGAACTAGCGCACCAGATGTTCTCGTTGGTGGTACTGGCCGGAATTTCACTTACCGCATTCGTTTCGATGCAGTCCTCCCCGAAAACCATTGGCGCATTTATCGTGCCTGCAATGCTGCCCAATGCCGGATGGTTCTTCTACCAGGGTGGCACACTTAATATCGCCCTGGGCACACTCGCCGCACTGTTCGTTATCATCATGCTGTTCTCATCGCGGGCGACACGCGACATTCTGACGAAATCTTTCAATCTGGGCTCACACAACACAGAGCTCATCAAAAAGCTTGTCGTTACCCGGGAGTCTGCAGAGAAGGCAAAAACGTATGCCGAGGAGGTAAACAAGGAACTGCAGGAACAGATCAAGGAACGGAAATCGGCGGAGGAACGCATACGTGCATCTGAACAGCGCATGAGCGCGATATTCGAAAGCATGCAGGACACGATCTACCAGACGGACTTCAGTGGCACACTCCTCTGGATCTCCCCTTCCATCAAGCATCTGCTGGGTTACAACGTCAGTGAAGTCCTGAGCAAGGAAATCAAGAGCTTCTATGTGTGCGAATCAGATTATGAGGATCTCAAGCATGCACTCGATATCAATTACGGCAGACTCCAGCACTTCGAGACACGCCTGGTCCACAAGAACGGCTCACATGTCTGGATATCGGAAAATTCCCATTACAAGTACGATGAAAACGGCGACATCACAGGTGTAGAAGGTACGATTCGGGATATCACGGCACTGAAGCTCGCGAAGGAGGCACTCCACCAGGAAAAGGAACGCGCCCAGGTCACACTGCGCTCCATCGGTGATGGTGTGATCACTACCAACCTGAACGGCGACATCGAGTACATGAACACCGTGGCAGAGCAGGCAACGGGATGGAAACTGGAAGATGCCCGTGACAACCCCATGCCCGAGGTTTTCAATATCGTCGACGAGAAAACCCTGCAGCCACCGCCCAACCCCACGACACTCTGCCTGGAAAAGGGCAAAAGTACCACGCTCGTCGGGAACCTGCTGCTGATACACCGTTATCGAAATCAGCGGCTTTCGGTCGAGATAAATGCTTCCCCAATTCGTGATTCCAACGCGGAGATATCCGGTGTCGTGCTGGTATTCCATGATGTCACCGAACTGCGCGGCCTGGCGAAGAAAATGTCCTATCAGGCCACTCACGATTCTCTCACTGGCCTGATCAACCGCCGCGAGTTCGAGAATCGTGTCAAGCTGGCGATTGACAGTTCCCGCAACGACGGTATGCGGCACACCGTCTGCTACCTGGACCTGGACAATTTCAAGGTCGTCAATGATACCAGCGGCCATGTCGCCGGCGACGAACTGCTCAAGCAACTGACCATCAAGTTGCGTATCGAACTGCGTGAGGCTGACACGCTGGCGCGTCTTGGAGGTGACGAATTCGGCATTCTGTTGGAAGGCTGCTCGATCGAGCATGCCAGAGAACCGGCGGAGTCACTGCGCAAGATCGTTGAGAACTTCCGCTTTGTCTGGGACAACACCGCATTCAGGGTCGGTGTCAGTATCGGACTGGTGCAGATTACCAGTGACTGCGGTACGCTCACCGATGTACTCAGCGCAGCGGACTCCGCCTGTTATGTTGCCAAGGACCAGGGCAGAAACCGCATTCATATCTACGAGCAGGATGATGAGGCAGTGGTGGAACGCCATGGCCAGATGCAGTGGGTACAGCGCATCCAGCACGTACTCGAACAGAACCGCTTTCGGTTGTATTTCCAGCCCATCGCCAAGCTGCAGCCCGAAGAGGATGGCAGGAATACCACGCACGGCGAGGTTCTCCTGCGCATGCTGGACGAGGAGAACCGGATTGTCGGGCCCGGTGCATTCATCCCGTCCGCGGAGCGTTACCTCATCATGCCCGCAATTGATCGCTGGGTAATCTCCAACACCTTCAGGATGCTGACACTGGACAAGGACAAAGTTGTCGATCGAATCAGTACCTGCTGTATCAACCTTTCGGGGCAATCACTCTCCGATGAACGCTTTCTCGATTTTCTCGTCCACGAGATCAGGGAAAGCGGTGTACCACCGGGCTTGTTATGCTTCGAGATCACCGAGACCGCAGTCATCGCGAACCTGTGCAATGCCTCCCGCCTGATCTCAAGAATGCGCAAGATGGGCTGCCGCTTCGCTCTGGATGATTTTGGCGTCGGTCTCAGCTCTTTCGGCTATCTGAAGAACCTCGCAGTGGATTACCTGAAGCTTGACGGCTGTTTCGTCAAAAACATGGTGCAGGACAATATCGACCACGCCATGGTCAAGGCGATCAACCATATCGGCCACACCATGGACATCAAGACGATTGCCGAATTCGTCGAAGACGAAGAGACACTGGAGGCAGTACGTGAAGTCGGTGTTGATTATGCGCAGGGCTATGCAATCGCCAAACCTACACCCATCGAGGTCGCCCTGTTCAGTGATCCGGTGGACATCATGAGCATAGAAACGGTCAAACCCGATATCCTTGAGTCGGCGTCAGCGAATAATTAACCCGTATTTATCACGATGATTCCGGTGAAAATGCGGGTCAATCTTTCTCCTCGGCCTCAATCCGGTCGAGTTCCTCGTCCATTTCGGCATCACTCAGCGGCCGGTAGCCTGCATTCCCGCCGGCTTCGTCGGAATCCTTCTCAGCCGCGGCCTGCCTGATGAACCAGCCGGAAAAATACACGCCCATTTCAAACAGCAACCAGATCGGTACAGCAAGCAATGTCTGCGAGATGACATCCGGAGGCGTCAGCAGCATGCCGATGACAAATGCCGCAACAATGATATAGGGACGCTTATCGCGCAGGTCCTGTTGCGTCACCATGCCTGTCCATACCAACAGCACGGTGACAACCGGCACTTCGAACGCGGCACCGAAGGCAAAAAACAGGGTCAGCACGAAATCCAGGTAGCGGCTGATGTCGGTCATCACCGCCACGCCTTCCGGCGCGGTGCTGGTGAAGAATGCGAACACCAGCGGGAAAACGACAAAGTAGGCGAACGCCGCACCCGCGTAAAATAACACCGTACTGGAAACCAGCAACGGGAACACCAGGCGGCGTTCGTGCCGGTACAGTCCCGGAGCGACGAACGACCAGAGCTGGTAGAGCACGTAAGGAATGGCGATGAACAGTGCGAGAAACAGCGTCAGCTTGAAGGGGATCAGGAACGGCGAGGCAACCTCGATCGCGATCATGCTGCTATCTTTCGGCAGGTGCTTCAGCAGCGGTCCGGACACGGCCGTGAACAGGGTGTTGGCGAATGGCACCAGTACCAGGAACACGATGGCAACGACAAGGACCACTCGCAACAGGCGATCGCGCAGCTCGGCTAGATGGGACAGAAACGGCTGCTCGGTGTCGTCGGACAACCCCGGACCCTGGTTATTTTTGTCTGTCATCCTCAGCCGCTTCGGAATTCACCGACGGTTTTGTCGCCGCAGGTCCGGGATGTGATGTGCCGGCGCCGGCAGCGGTACGCTCCCCCGCCTGCAGCGGTTTACCGGTAACTTCGTCCAGCAGTTCCTCCAGTTCCGGAACGGCTGCCTGACGCTGCAGGGTCTTCTTGAGTTCCTCGGATGCGATTTCGCGATCAATGTCCACCTTCACCGAGGAAACGAAACCGCGCAGCTTGCCCAGCCACAACCCCGCGGTACGCGCAAGGCGGGGCAGCTTCTCCGGCCCCACGACGAGCAGGGCAATCACGAAGACAAAGATGATTTCGAAGAAACCGATATCGAACATGACAACTGCGGGAGGCGCGCGCGGCCCGTCAAACCTTGTCCTTGTCCCGCTTTCTTACCTCGCCATCAATGATGTGGCCACTGTCCTTGTTATCCAGCTTCCCGCCGGCCGCTTCGTCCTCGCCTTCCCGCATGGACTGGCGGAATCCTTTGATGGCGCCACCCAAATCAGAACCAATATTCTTAAGTCGCTTGGCACCGAACAGCACCAGCACGATTGCAAGAACGATCAATAACTGCCATATACTAGGACCCATGATTCAAACTCCGCCTCCACCACCTCGGGAGGTCTGCCGTTTATTAGATTATAGCCGCTATTTGCCTCGCGCCGCCTTCTCTTCAAGCCCCGACATGCCGAATCTGCGTTCGAGTTCGGCAAGCACGTCGACGGGTCCCAGGCCGCGGGCAGCCAGCATGACCAGGGTGTGAAACCACAGGTCCGCCGTTTCGTGGACCAGCTGCGCGTCGGAATCGTCCTTTGCCGCGATGATGGTTTCCGCCGCCTCCTCACCGACCTTCTTGAGAATGGCATTCATGCCCCTGTCCAGCAATCCGGCAACATAGGAATCGCGCGCACTTGCCGTTTTGCGCGCCTCGATCACAGCAGCCAGTTCTTTCAGTACCTCGCTCATCCGTATCGCGTACCATCAGCCTTTGCCGTAAATGGCCACCGTGTCTTCCAGCACCGGCTCCACGGCAGTCCAGCGATTATCTTCAAGGCGCTGGTATAAACGACTGCGGCGCCCCGTGTGGCAGACAATCCCGCCGAGTTGCTCGATCTGCAGCAGTACCACATCGTTGTCGCAGTCAATACGAATCTCCTTTACGATCTGCCGGTGTCCGGATCCCTCACCCTTGTGCCAGAGTTCCAGCCGTGAACGTGACCAGTACACCACACTGCCCGATTCCACCGTCCGCCGCAATGCCTCGCAATTCATCCAGGCCACCATCAGGATCCTGCCGTCGGCTGCATCCTGCGCCATGGCGGGAACCTGCCCGTCGGCGGTCCACTTGATTTCATCCTGCCGTGACGTATCGTTCATGATTCCATCCGCGAGTACGCACTCGCTGTCAAAGTCTCACCTCGATGCCCCGCCCAGCCATGTGGCGCTTGGCATCGTTGACGGTGTACTCACCGAAATGAAAGATGCTGGCGGCAAGAACTGCGTCGGCCTTTCCATCTAGAATGCCCTCGGCGAGGTGCTCCAGATTGCCGACACCGCCGGATGCGATCACGGGCACGGGTACGGCTTCACTGATGGTGCGTGTCAGCTCCAGGTCGAAGCCGTCGCGGGTGCCGTCGCGATCCATGCTGGTGAGCAGGATCTCGCCGGCACCGAGTCTGACCATGCGCCGCGCCCACTCCACCGCATCGATACCCGTAGGTTTACGGCCCCCGTGGGTGAAAATCTCCCAGCGGAGGGATTCGCCCGGCGCGTTGACTCGCTTGGCATCGATAGCAACGACGATGCACTGTGACCCGAATCGTTCCGCCGCCTCGCGGACAAAATCCGGATTGGAGACCGCCGCTGTATTAATACCGACCTTGTCGGCACCGGCATTCAGCATGCGGCGGATGTCACCGACTTCACGAATACCGCCGCCAACCGTCAACGGGATAAATACCTCGCCGGCCACCTGTTCGACGACGTGGACCATGGTCTCGCGCTGTTCCGAACTGGCTGTGATATCGAGAAAGGTGATCTCGTCGGCACCCTGCTCGTCATAGCGCCGGGCGACTTCCACCGGGTCACCCGCATCCCGGATGTCTACGAACTGCACGCCCTTGACGACGCGACCGGCATCCACGTCTAGACAGGGTATTATGCGCTTTGCCAGTCCCATGATTGATTATTCACTCCTGCTGCCCGGTGAGTTGGTCCGCCACCCGCTGTGCTTCAGCCAGATTGAGCGTGCCTTCATAGATCGCGCGGCCGGTGATCGCGCCGCTGATCCCCTCGTCGGCGACCGCGCACAAGGCGCGGATATCCTCGATGTCGGTTATACCGCCCGCGGCGATCACGGGGATATTAATGGCACGGGCCAGTGCCACGGTCGACTCGATGTTGACACCGCTCATCATGCCGTCACGACCGATATCCGTGAATACGATGGCCTCAACACCATCCTGCTCGAAACGACGCGCCAGGTCGATGACCGAGTGGTGGGACAATTTCGACCAGCCGTCGATTGCCACCTTGCCATCCCGGGCATCGAGCCCGACGATGATATGGCCCGGAAACTCGAGACACAGGTCATTGACGAAGTGCGGAGCACTCACAGCCTTGGTTCCGATGATGACGAAATGCACACCAGCGTCGAAATAAGTTTGCACGGTCTCCTCATCGCGAATCCCGCCCCCCACCTGGATGGGCAGATCCGGGAACGCCGCGGCAATCGCACCGATCGCATCGGCATTGACCGGTTTGCCGGCAAATGCGCCATCCAGATCCACCATGTGCAGGCGGCGTGCACCGGCATCGACCCAGCGCCGGGCCACCTCGACCGGATCATCACCAAACACCGTTTCTTCTTCCATGCGTCCCTGTCTAAGGCGAACACAGCGGCCGCCCTTGAGGTCGATTGCGGGTATCAACAACATGTTTCAGGACTCTCCATTCCAGTCGACGAAATTGGACAATAACTGCAACCCGGCATGCTGGCTTTTCTCTGGATGAAATTGCGCTGCAAAAACATTTTCCCGGGAAATGACCGATGCAAACTCGACTCCATAGGGAGTCGTGGCCGCCACATCCGCAGAATTCCCCGGCACGGCATAATAGCTGTGGACAAAGTAAAACCGGCTGTCCTCGGGGATGCCCCGCCACATTGCGTGATCGTGCCGCTGCTGCACCTGGTTCCAGCCCATATGGGGTATCTTCAGCATCTCACCGTTACCGGTGGAACGCATGTTTTCCGGAAAACGGTTGACCCGGCCGGGAATGATGCCCAGACAGGCAACGCCCTGATTTTCCTCGCTCTCATCAAGCAGCGCCTGCATGCCCAGGCAGACGCCCAGCAATGGTCGGTTCCCGGCCACCTGCCGGATGACATTATCGAGCCCGGTCCTGCCCAGCTCGGCCATGCAGTCACGGATTGCGCCGACCCCGGGAAACACGACCCGGTCAGCCGCAAGGATCTCAGCATGGTCACTGCTCACCCTGACCCGATGATTGCCGGCCACGTGCTCCATGGCCTTGGCAATGGAGTGCAGGTTACCCATTCCGTAATCGATGATTGCAATAGAAGTCATACTGGTCAACGTGTGCACCTGGCAATTGCCAGGCCAACTGTCACATGGATGTTGTCAGAGACTCCCCTTGGTTGAGGGCATCCTGTCCCCCAGCGCGGTATCAAGTTCCAGCGCCATGCGCATGGCACGACCGAACGCCTTGAATATGGTTTCCGCAACATGGTGGGCATTATCACCGCGCAGGCAGTCGATATGCAGGGTCACATGAGCATGGTTGACGAAGCCATGGAAGAACTCGTGCAGCAGATCGACATCGAAATCTCCGATTCGGGCCCGCGGGTAATTGGCATGGTATTCAAGACCCGGGCGTCCCGAGAAATCCATGACCACGCGTGACAGCGCCTCGTCCAGCGGTACGTACGCGTGTCCGTAACGGCGAATACCTCGCTTTTCACCCGCTGCCTTTGCGACCGCCTGCCCCAGGGTGATACCGATATCTTCCACCGTATGATGGGCGTCGATATGCAGATCTCCCTGCGCCTTGATGTCGAGGTCTAGCATCCCGTGACGCGCCACCTGGTCCAGCATGTGATCGAGGAAGGGCACACCCGTATCAAAGTTACTGTTACCGCCGCCATCGAGATTGACTGATACGCTGATTCTGGTTTCAAGCGTGTCCCGACCCACTTCTGCCTGCCGTTGTGACATTACGCGAGTTCCGTTATTTCAATGAGTTGCCAGTAGCAGACTATATACTATCAGTTTACTGCGGTGGAATAACTTCCAGCCAGAAAGTCACCGGCCCGTCATTGACCAGCGATACCTGCATATCGGCACCAAACCTGCCGCTGTCAACCGCTGAATGCAGCTGCCGGGCACGACCGGCGAAATGGTCAAACAGGCGTTGCCCTGTATCGGGGTCCGCTGCCGGGGCGAAACTCGGGCGCATGCCGCTGCGGGTATCCGCCGCCAGGGTGAATTGCGGCACCAGCAGCACACCACCGCCGGTCTGGGACACATTCAGGTTCATTTTTCCGCCCGCGTCCGGGAATATCCGGTAACCCAGCAGGCGTTCCAGCAGGCGATCCGCCTGAGCCTCGCTGTCGTTACGGTGCACACCCACCAGCACCAGTAAACCCGGACCAATCGCGGCAATTCGTTCACCTGCCACCTCCACATGCGCTTTCAGCACACGCTGCAGCAGTGCGATCATCGCAGGCGCCAGGCGAAATCACCGGTAGCCCGCAGCAAGGCATCCACGATTCCAGGTTCCGTAGCCGAGTGTCCTGCATCAGCAATGATCTCCAGGCTGGCCTGCGGCCAGGCCTCTCGCAACAGCCATGCCTGCTCCAGCGGGCACACGGTGTCATAGCGTCCGTGCACGATGACGCCGGGGATATCGTGGAGGCGATCCGCCTGCTGCAGGATCTGGTTGTCTTCCAGGTAACAGTCATTCATGAAGTAATGACATTCGATCCGCGCCAGGCTCAGCGCCGTCAGCGGGTTGGCGAAGTGATCTATGACCGTCGTCCTGGGAACCAGTGTCGAGGCACGACCTTCCCATACCGACCATGCCTTTGCCGCCGCCATCCTGGCAAGTTCGTCAGCGCCGGTGAGGCGGTGATAATAAGCGGTAACCATATCCCCGCGCTCGTCCGCGTCGATTAACGAGACGTAATCCTCCCAGTAATCGGGCAATAAAGCGGATGCCCCGTCCTGGTAAAACCAGTGTATGTCGCGCTTACGACAGAGAAAAATACCACGTAAAATCAGTCCGCTTATACGGCCTGGGAAGGTTTCCGCATACACCAGCGCCAGCGTCGATCCCCAGGAACCACCAAAGACGAGCCACTTTGCTATACCCAGGGTTTCGCGAATCGTCTCGATATCTTCGAGCAGTGCCGCCGTCGTATTGTTGCACAGCTCTGCATGTGGCTGCGACCGGCCACATCCACGCTGGTCGAACAGCACGATTCGATAGGCAGCGGGATCGAAAAACTGCCGGTGATAGGACTCGCATCCGGCGCCGGGGCCACCGTGAAGAAACACTACGGGAATGCCGTCCGGATTGCCGGATTCTTCAATATAAAGATCGTGCCCGCCGGAAACCGGCAGTCTTTGAGTCCTGTATGGCTTGAGGGGAGGAAATAATTGCCGCATGGACATTGTCGCTGGAAAACTGGCTGAAACGAGAAAGGCGTGCAATTGCACGCCCTTCAGTTACTGCGCAACCCCGTCAGGAGTCACCGTGATCGTGTCCGCCGATCAGATAAACAGGCAGACATCGGATTTCTGTGCAACCGGGAGGAATGAGGTTGCGCCGACGTAGTCCGTAACCTCTGGGATGAAGTCGCTGGAATCAAACCCGAAGACATCGACCGTCATCTGGCATGCTACCATCTTGACCTCGGCCTCGATGCACAGGCTGCGAAGTTCCTCAATAGATGCCACCCCCTTGTTCTTGAAGGTCTTCTTCATCAGGCCGGTGGCAACATTCTCAAAACCAGGAATGCCTGCCATGATCAGGTTCGGCATGGGCCACTCGTAATCCTGGAACCATTTCGGTCCGAACGGCATCTTCATCGGCATGGCGGGATTGCCCAGCGGGCTGATCTTGGAAGAGATTTCCTTCTTCAGCAGCAGCAGGCCATAAAAGGTAAAGAACACATCCACCTCCCAACCCAGCGCTGCCGCGGTGGATGCAAGAATAAAAGGTGGGTAGGCCCAATCCAGCGTTCCCTTGGTTGCAATAATTGACATCGCAGGAGTCCTGGATGCCTCGATCTTTTCCAGTTTCTTTGGCAGTAGCTCATCGAGCTTCTTGTCAAGCCAAGCTTCCAGTTGCGGATTTTCCTGAACATTCTCGGATGTCGTTGACATTTGTCTTCTCCTCAAAACACATCCCTGCAATATCCTGGATATCGAGGGACGGCTTTGTAACCAGGCAGTAGGTCCCCACGCGGCACTGCTTATCCTGTAGTGCACATAACCAGGGGTTTATCGTCTCGCACGGATCTGCGGATTATGAGTGCATCAGTATATTTACCTATTCTTCTTGGGTCAATTAATGCCATATTCTAACACTGCTCCCATGGCAGACCACGATAGCGCCAGCCGCCCACCGTGCTGCGATGGTGTTCTTCGTCCAGTTCTCCCTCAAAGCCCTCATTGACGTTATAAACATCCACGAAACCATTCTCAATCAACAGCTTACCAGCCTCCAGTGAGCGCTTCCCACTGCGGCAGATGAGCACGATCGAGGCATCGCTGCGATGCATCTCCAAACCAATGCCGCCCAGCATGACCTTGCGCACTTCGGTCACGAAATCGGGATTGACAACCCAGTCGGGCTCATCGATCCAGGGCACATGGACACTTCCCCTGGGATGCCCGACAAACAGATATTCCATGTTGGAACGCACATCGATCAGAACCGCTCGCTGATCTTTCTGCAGCAGTTCCCAGGCCTGTTGCGGTGAAACCGACTTTACCTTGTGTGTCATCCCAGTATCTCCTGCCTAGGTTATCTGAAATCATCCGCCGTCAGCGCACTGATTCTCCATTGATTCCTGTAAAGAGGCAATCACGCGGTACGGTCTGCAGGTCCGAAGCAATTATGGGTTTAACAAGGAGCCACACAAACCCGCCGGCACGCATCGACGCCTTCCGGCAGTCCCTGACAGGGACAATCGGTTACGTGATATATGTACAATCGGCCTCAATGTGTTATTGGGGATTAAATGACCAAATAACCTCGCATGCAAGCCACCGCAATCAAAATCATCCTTTATTTATGTGCCTGGCTGCCATTGCCCCTGCTGCATGCCATGGGCGTCTGTCTTGGTTGGTGCCTGATCCTCACAAATAACCGCTCCAGGCAAAGCAGCGAAATCAATATCGCGCTCTGCTTTCCGGAAATGACTGCCGCCGCCCAGCGCAAACTGCTACGCAGCAGCCTGCAGGAAACCGGAAAAACCGTCTTCGAAACCGCTGCGCTATGGCTGCGCGACGGGAAACGAACCTTGCGTCTGATCAGGGAGGTCGACGGCGGCGAACTCGTCGACAGTGCATTACAGGACGGAAAGGGCGTCATCTTCGCATCACCGCATCTGGGTGCGTGGGAATGTGCGGGTCTGTACGGCGGCCATAGATACAACATCACTTCTCTCTATCGTCCGCTCCGGATCAGTGGACTGGAGCAACTGGTGCAAAAGGCACGCAGCCGTCTTGGGGGCAACTTTGTCACGGCGAATATCCGTGGAATCCGCCTGCTCTACCAGACCCTGGAACGGGGGAATGTCGTCGGGGTGCTGCCGGACCAGGAACCCCGTGCGGGGACCGGTATTTTCGCACCCTTTTTCGGCATACCCGCCTACAGTATGGTGTTTCTCGGTCGCCTCGCGGCAAAAACCGGCGCGCCCGTCATATTCAGCTGGTGCGAACGCCTTCCTATGGGGCGTGGCTATCGCCTGCACTTCCGCAAGGCGCCGGCCGCGATCCACTCAAGCAATCTCGACGAAGCGGTCGCAGCAACCAACCTGGCGGTCGAACAGTGTGTGCGGGAATGCCCTGCCCAATACCAGTGGAGCTACCGGCGCTTTCGCACCCGGCCGGATGGCGAGGCCTCGTTATATTCAAGACCACGCAACAGCGGATAATCCGCCACACCATAATGTGGCAGGCCAGGCAAGAGTAGTATGGCAAACAGATGGATGAAAGGAATTTACGAAAACGGTTAATACACTCCATGCAGCTCAGAAAAAAGTTACACCGACCTGGAAGAGGCGCTCGACCTGCTGGATGCAGCTCTTGTCGGAGAGGAACAGGATAACGTGATCATCGGTTTCGATCACCGTATCATGATGCGCGATAATCACCTGCTCGCCGCGGACAATGGCACCGATCGCGGTACCACGCGGCAACGTGATATCCTCGATCGCACGTCCCACGACCTTGGAACTGTCACGATCTCCGTGCGCGACCGCCTCGATCGCCTCGGCGGCACCGCGACGCAGCGAATGTACCATCACCACATCACCGCGGCGTATATGCGTCAGCAGGCTGCCGATCGTGGCCTGTTGCGGTGATATCGCAACATCAATGGTATCGCTTTGTACCAGGTTCACGTATGACGTGCGGTTTATCAGCGACATCACCTTGCGCGCACCCAGCCGCTTGGCCAGCATTGCGGAGAGAATGTTCGCCTCCTCGTCATTGGTCAGGCCGCAAAAGACATCCGCTGTATCGATGTTTTCCTCAAGCAGCAATTCCTCGTCCGCGGCGTCACCCAACAGAACGATGGATGTCTCGAGTTTTTCCGACAGGAATCGCGCGCGTTTCTCATTGTGTTCGATGATCTTGACCTGGTACTGCCCCTCGATGGCGGATGCGAGCCGCATGCCGATATTGCCGCCTCCCGCGATGATAACCCGCTTTACGGGCTTGTCCTTCCTGCGCAGTTCACCCATGACCGCGCGGATGTGTTTGTTCGCGGCGACAAAAAACACTTCATCATCCACTTCGATAATGGTATCTCCGTGCGGGGCGATAGGCTTGCCATCCCGGAATATGGACGCCACTCGCGCATCGATACCGGGCATGTGCTTGCGCAGATCACTCAACTCGTGACCGACGAGCGGCCCCCCGTGGTAGGCGTGGACGGCCACCAGCTGCACCCTACCCTCTGCGAAGTCCAACACCTGGAGTGCGCCGGGATACTCGATGAGATGCTCGATATACTCGGTTACCAGTTGTTCGGGGCTGATCAGCACATCGACCGGCAGGGCGTCCTGGGAGAACAGCCGCGGGTATTTGAGGTAATCGACCGAGCGCACCCGGGCGATCTTGGTCGGCGTGTGGAACAGGGTGTATGCAACCTGGCAGGCGATCATGTTGATTTCGTCATTGCGGGTCACCGCAATGATCATGTCGGCATCATCCGCACCGGCCTGTTTCAGGACATCTGGATGCGACGCAGATCCCTTGATGGTGCGAATATCCAACCGATCCTGAAGCTCCTGGAGGATTACCGCATTGTCATCAACCACGGTGATATCATTCGCCTCGCTGGCCAGATTTTCGGCAACCGAACCGCCGACCTGGCCGGCACCCAGGATGATGATTTTCATTGGCTGGAATCGTCCTGTCCGCTAGCCTGCTGAAAATGCGGGCTAGTCACTGCCTTTCTTGAGCTCGATACCGAGCGAACGCAGCTTGCGATAGAGATGCGTTCGCTCCATACCAACGCGTTTTGCCAGCTTGCCGACACTGCCACCGACCTGCTCCAGCTGGTGCAGCAGGTAATTGTGCTCGAACTGCTCGCGCGCTTCCCGCAGCGGCAGATCATAGGGCAAGGCCGGGCCGCGTCTCTCACCCGCCGCCGTAGAAGCCGAACCAATGGCCCGCTCGATGTCTTCGGCCTCGATTTCATCCCCGGATCCAAGAATCAACAGGCGCTGTACCAGATTCCTGAGTTCGCGGATGTTGCCCGGCCAGCCATAGCCGCGCAGTCGGTTCTGTGCAGCCACGCTGAAATGGCGGTAGGACAGCCGCTCGTACGTGACGAGATAATCGATATAGAAGTTCAGCAATTCGTGAATGTCATCCGAGTGTTCGCGCAGGGCAGGTATATGCAGGGGAACGACGTTAAGGTGATAGAAAAGATCGTCGCGAAAACGGCTGGCAGCGACTTCCTGTTCCAGGTTGCGCTGGGTCGTTGCTATCACGCGCAAATCAACCTCGACATCCTCCTTGCCGCCCAGACGTACAAAGGAATTGGTCTGGAAAACACTAAGCAGGCGCGCCTGGGTCTGCAGGTCCATATCCGCGATATCACCTATACAGAGCGTGCCGCCATTCGCCTGCTCCAGCCTGCCGTAGCGCACCCCCTGCCCTTCCTCGCTTCCGAAGAGTTCGGCGGCCGAATTTTCCTGGGTGATCGATCCTACCGCGATTTCCACGAAGGGGCCCTCGCGGCGCGGACTTTGCTCATGGATGTAGCGTGCGAAGGTGCCTTTTCCGGCACCCGCCTCACCCGTGATCAGGACCCAGCTGTTGTGCTGTGCAATTCTGCGCGCCTGTTGCCGCAGCTGCTCCATGACTTCGGATTTCCCCACCGGCACGATCACGGGTCGTGCATGCTCGCGCAGGTCAACGTTCTCGCGTTGTAACCTGGCACTCTCAAACGCACGCTCCACCGTCAGCAGCAGCTTGGCAAGTGAAATCGGTTTCTCGATGAAATCATAGGCCCCCAGTCGGGTCGCCTCGACTGCGGTCTCGACCGTTCCGTGTCCCGACATCATTACCACCGGGCAGGGCAGCCCGTCGTTTTCCGCCCATTCCCGCAGCAGGGTGATGCCGTCGACATCCTGCATCCAGATATCCAACAGGATCAGGTCAGGCCGCCGAAGACGGCATGCCTTGCGTGCCGCCTCGCCACCATCGGCGGTTGTTACACTGTAGCCTTCGTCTTCCAGGATATCCTGAACGAGTTCCCGGATATCCGGTTCGTCGTCAACCACGAGTATTTGTCGGCTCGTCATGTGCTTGGTTCCATTCGACCCGGCATCGGGATCAAGTGCAGGATGCTAGTGTGATTCCCGGAGCCGGGTGGCGACGATTATAACTCACCCTTGCGCACCTGCACCGCATCCCCGGCTGCTTCCCCGTCACCCTCATGCCCGGTATCGACGTTCGCTGACAGCCAGCGAATCCTGATCTGCGCGCCCCCCCCGCCGGCGTTCTCCGCGCTGATGGTTCCGCCATGCTCCTCGACGATCTTTTTGACAATTGCCAGCCCGAGGCCGCTGCCTTTCGGCTTAGTTGAAACATAGGGCTCAAAGACGTTTTCCAGGACACCCGGCTCGAAGCCCGGACCGTTATCCTCCACGCACAGCTCCAGCCGATCCATGCCGGGACCCGGTAGCACCCGCGTAATGACTACGATACGCGCATTCGGGGTCTCCCGTATGGCCTCCAGCGCATTCTTGAGCAGATTGTGCAATAACTGCCTGAGCCTTACTGCATCGCCTTCCATGCAGTCCGGTTCCGCCTCCAGCTGCTCAATCAGTTGCACGTTCAGCTCACTGCCCCGGTACAGATCCAGAACCTCGCGCACCAGCGGATTCAGGTGTATCAGCTCCAGGGTGATACTCGGTACCCGGGCATACTCACTGAAGGCATTGACCATGGTCTTCATGGACTCGACCTGGTTGATGATCGTACGGGTAGCCCGGTCGAGCAAATCCGACTCGCCCTGGGGCATCTTCTCCATAAGGCGGTGCCGCAGTCGCTCGGCCGACAGCTGGATCGGGGTCAGCGGGTTCTTGATCTCATGGGCCAGTCGTCGCGCCACCTCGCCCCAGGCCGCATCCCGCTGCGCCTGTATCAACTCAGTGACATCGTCGAAAACGACGACCAGGCCGTTGCCCCGGCTACCGGTATCCTGCAGGGCCGTACCGCGGCACATCAAGACCTGGCGACCGTTTACGCCAAACAGCGATACCTCCTCCTGCCAGGTTTCTCCATTGTTGCCACGGTGTCGGTCGATGATGTCAATGAACGGTTGCAGAAAGGCATGGTCTGCCGCGACGGTCTGCAGATCCTTGCCGAGGTAATGGTTGATGTCCACTCCGAGACACTGGCGGGCAGTACGATTGACCGCCCGGATCATGGCGTCATCGCCGAGACTGATCACTCCTGAAGAGAGATTGGCGAGCACTGCCTCCAGGTAGGCGCGCTGGCGTTCGATCAACTGCTGACTGCTGCGTGCCTGATCACGTGATTTGGCCAGACGCCGTGTCATATCATTGAACGAACGCACCAGGAACCCGAGTTCATCGTGGCTGGCTACCGGGAGCCGCCTGCTGTAGTCGCCCTCGGCTACTGCATTGGTGGCCTCCGCCAGGTCACGCACCGGCGCCACCAGGCGCCGTGCTGAATGAAATGCCGCCCAGATTGCCGCCAGCAGGCTAAGTACCAGTACGATGGAGAGCGTCAGAATGTAGCTGAACTTCAGTGGCTTGCGCAGGTAGGCCAGTTCCTTGTAACGGGTGAAGGCGGACTGGACGCCGTCCGCCAGCGTACTGAAGCGTTCGGAAACCTCGTACAGTGCCTGCAGGGTATAAACCTCGCTGTCGGCACGGGATGACAGCACCGGCACGAGGGCACGGGCAAATAGCCCACTGTCACCGATCGGGTCCAGACCGATGTAGTGCTGGCGATTGCGCAGCAGCATCAGCACCTCGCTGGGAGGCTGATTGGGTATGATATTGGATGGATCCGCGCTGCTGGACGCCACGATACGACCATCACCGCCGATCAATGTCAGCTCGGCAGCGCCGCTCCTGACCCGCAGGTCATACAGTGTCAGTGCCAGCGTCGCCTGTGGCGAGTCGGAAAGCTCATCCGCCATGTTTGCCGTGAGCTCCAGGACATCGTGCAACCGGATGTCGAGCGCCGCCTGGCTGAGACTGAGTGCATCATGCAGTCCCTGCTCGATGCTGACATCGAACCAGCTGTCGATACCCCGCTGCAGGAACTGCAGGGAGAAGTAATACACAACGGAAACGGGCACCACGGCGAGCACAATGAACATGACCACCAGGCGCCTGGTCATTTTCGCGCCGGGTACCTTCATGCGCTGCTGCCGCAGCAGCGTAATAATGTTCGCCACCACCAGCGCGCCGAGGATAACCAGGCCTGCCGCGTTGATAAACAGCAGCAGGGAATACATCTGGCCGAAACGTTCCGAGTTGTGTGTGGCATCACTCAGGAACGAGAGCGACACCAGCAGTACAACGAACATGGCCAGCATCGGCAGGACGCCGAAACCGAAACGTCTTAACGCACCAGCGGCCATGTGTACCAGTCACTCGCCATGTCCCAGGAAGAAGACACATAGGCAAGCAGGCGTACCGGTGTGGGAAGTGATTCGATATCCAGACTGCCGCGTATTCGCACAAGATAACGGCTGCCGGCCTGCAACTGCTCATCCGACAATTTCAGTTTCTGTATGGTACCCGCCGCACGCAGGGCATCCTCCATTCTACGATAGTTGCCCTGGCTGCCCGTATCGATGTCTTTGACCAGATAACTGCGGCTGAGCGCATGGTATTGCAACTGCCTGTGCAGGGTTTGCTCGCTCGTCACCGTATCCCAGAACCACTTGTTGACCTTGACCACCTGCACCTGGAACTCGAGCGCCAGCGGCACGCCGTTTTCCAGTGCCTCACGCGGTCCGGAACTCAGGCTTACCGAGAATTGGGCGTCAAGGAGGTAGGTACCGGAATCTTTCCAGGCATGTGCATCCTCTACCAGGAATTCACCCGCTGTTTCCGCATGTAACGAAAAGGCACAGATACTGAACAGCAGGCTCAGGGCAAATTGCAGCCACCGCTTGCACGAGCATGATGCGCGCATACGCCTCCCGACAATCAAGCGGTCTTGCGCAAACATGCGAAATAAAACCCGTCCATTCCAAACTCACCTGGAAGTATCTGCCGCCCGTGCTGGCATTGTTGTCCCCAGGCGGCTGTAATCCGCACCTCGGCAGAATCTGTGCACTGCCGCAGAAATCGTCCGACCTGCCGGCTGTTCTCCTCCGCCAGCACCGAGCAGGTGCAGTACAACAGGATACCGCCTGGCACGAGCAAGGGCCACAGCGCACGCAGTATTTTTGTCTGCTTCAAGGCCAGTGCTGTGATGTCGCCACGCCTGCGTAGCAGCTTTATATCGGGATGCCGTCTGATCACGCCCGTGGCGGAACAGGGGGCATCCAGCAGGATACGATCATAACCGTGACCGTCCCACCACCCGGCAGGCTCGGACGCATCGCCCGGGACAAGATCCGCATGCAAAGACAGGCGCTGCAGGTTCTCCTCAGTCCTGTCCAAGCGTCGCGAATCGATATCCAGTGCCGTAACACACGAGAGTTGCGGAACCGTTTCCAGTATTGCGGCCGTCTTGCCGCCCGGAGCGGCACACGCATCCAGCACCCGCTGTTCCGGAGCAAGCTGCAACAAGGTTGCGGCCTGCTGTGCCGCCGCGTCCTGTACGGAGACGATCCCGTCGGAAAAACCCGGCAGGTCCTCAACCGGCAGCGGCCTGCACAGCAGAACGCCGTGCGAAGTGTGCTCCAGCGGCCGAGCCTCCAGCTTCCGCGCCGCCAGCCCCGCCAGGTATTCTTCCCGTACCATGCGCAAGCGGTTTACCCGCAGGCTGAATGGCGGCCTTGCATTATTTGCCTGCAATACAGCCTGCCAGTGTTCCGGCCAGTCGTCTTGCAGCATTTCGATCAACCAGGCGGGATGTGCGTAATGCGACTGATCATTGTCGGCAACGGCACTCTCAAGGTCATGGTGGCGGCGCTGGTAGCCACGAAGTACTGCATTCAGCAGGCCCCTTGCCCAGCTTTTATTCAGTGCCCGGGTCGCCTGCACGGTTTCATGAACCGCGACATGCTGCGGAACCGACATCTTGTCGAGTTGATACAGGCCTGCCAGCAACAGACAGCGCAAATCCGTGTCCCTTGCCCTGAGAGGTTTTTGCAGCAACAGGGAGAGCAGGAAATCGAGCCGGTAATACCAGCGCAGGGTACCGTATGACAATTCCTGGACCAGCGCCCGCTTGCGGACGTCGTCAAGGGATCGGGCTTGTTCCAGTAGTGCATCCGGCAGCGTATTCCCCGCTGTAACCACCCGTGCGAGCACACGCGCCGCAACCGCGCGAGCATCATTCGTCATAATGAATTCACGGCAGGCAAATCAGTCCCCGCCAAGACAAACGTCTTCCAGTTTTTGGGCATTGGCAAAATCGGCTGCGCTGATGGGACGTGCTCCGGGAAGCTGTACCTTGCGGAGTATCAGCGTCCCGCTGCCGCAGGCCACCTTGATTCCATCCCTGCCGGCGGACAGGATTCTCCCCGGTACGGCATTGTGTTTATCAACTCCAGGAACAGCGTCCCAGATACGCAGCTGGCGTCCCCGATAACGGGTTTCCGCAACCGGCCAGGGATTAAACGCACGCACCTTGCATGCGATATCCTGCGCCGCTGTACACCAGTCGATCAGTGCCTCCGTTTTCTCCAGTTTGCGTGCATAGGTCGCCTGTGCCTCATCCTGGAATTGCTGGGCAAGCTCTTCCCGCTCCAGTGCCTCGAGCTTGTCCGTAAGCAACTGCCCCCCCAGTTGTGCCAACTTGTCGTGGAGCTGACTGCCGGTTTCCGTCTGGTCGATCTTGCAACGCCTGCAGGCAAGTACCGGGCCTGTATCCAGTCCCGCCTCCATCTGCATAAGACAGACCCCGGTTTCGGTATCGCCGGCAAGAATGGCCCGCTGGATGGGTGCTGCACCGCGCCAACGTGGCAACAGCGAGGCATGCAGATTGACACAGCCGAGTCGCGGGATCCGCAAAACAGCGGATGGCAGAATCAGGCCGTAAGCAACCACCACCATCAGGTCCGACTGCAGATTCTCAAGGGTTTGCAGTGCCTCCGCGGTTTTCAGGCTTGCTGGCTGTATGACCTGGATATTCGCCTGAAGCGCCAGCCGCTTGACCGGACTTTGCAGGGTGTGGCGGCCCCGACCGGCTGGCCGATCTGGCTGGGTGTAAACCGCAACGACCGAATGCCGGCTATCCAGCAACGCCTGCAGGGCGGGCAGGGAAAATTCGGGAGTGCCTGCAAATACCACGTTCATGAGTGGCGGCGATGCTGTCGAGATTGTGTCGTCGGTTATTGAACCTGGCAGGCGGGACGCCGCTAAATAGCCCTGGAACCCGGCCGACTTACCGTCCCGCCCTGAGACTGACGCTGCTCCTTCTCGAGTTTTTTCCGAATCCGCGTTCGCTTCAGTGGTGACAGGTAATCTACAAAAAGCTTTCCGTCCAGATGATCGATTTCATGTTGGATACACACGGCCAGGAGACCACTGACATCCATTTCAATTGGTTCAGCGTCACGGCCGAGTGCCGTTATTCTGACATGATCGGCACGCTCCACGAACTCAAACACGCCGGGAACCGAAAGGCAACCCTCTTCCATTTCCTCGATTCCGTCACGAGAGAGGATCTCCGGATTAATGAGGCATAAAGGCTGGTCTTTTTCTTCCGATACATCAATGACTATGACCCGCTTGTCAATGTTGACCTGGGGTGCAGCCAGACCGATGCCCGGCGCTGCATACATCGTTTCGAACATGTCATCGACAAGCTTGCGGATCGCATGGTCCACCTGTTCCACCGGCTGGGCCACATTCCGCAACCGCGGGTCGGGAAAGTGCAATATGTCAAGGGTTGTCATGTGAATGCCGTCACGAATCGGGGTTTACCTAGTCGATATACTGTATCACAAACGTACACGCAGCTGTTGCAGGAACCGACAAAAGGTTTTGTTCTGTGTGGATTTTCCGCTAAACTCGCGGCTGACCTGATGCCGCCGGCCAAGCGGAAGACATGACCGCTGCAAACCGCTCGGGCATCTATATAATCTGGATGTAAAGGGACGCCTATGTCAACCAAGAAACTGTTCGGAATCATCACTGCCGCGCTACTTGCGTGCTCCCTGTATGCAGCGGATGTGGTTCTCAACCCGGATCACCCCGATCACTATGTCGTTGTCAAAGGTGACACCCTCTGGGATATTTCCGCAATGTTCCTGCGAGATCCCTGGCTATGGCCCGAGGTATGGTATGTAAATCCACAGATTGCCAATCCACACCTCATCTACCCGGGTGACATCCTGAACCTCGTCTATGTAGACGGCAAACCCCGGATAGAAATGACACGCGGCTATCCCACTGTCACCATGTCCCCGCGCATGCGGGAAGAAAGTCTGGACCAGGCGATCCCGACCATCCCGATCGACGCCATCAAACAGTTCCTGTCCCGCAGCATCGTCGTTGATGAAGATGAACTGGGTAGTGCACCCTATGTGGTACAGAGTGCCGATGAGCATGTTGTTACCGGTGCGGGCGACCGTGTCTATGCGCGCGGCATCAAGGATAACAGTGAACCCCTGTTCGAAATCTTCGAACCTGGTGACGCCTACGTCGACCCGGACAGCGGCGAAATCCTGGGCTACCAGGCCCTGTATATCGGCAACGGGCCGGTGGAAAAATTCGGTGATCCCGCAACCCTGCTCCTTACCGAGACCACTCGCGAAGTCCGGGTCGGTGACCGCCTCATGCCGATGAGGCGTACTTCCACGGTTACCCATTTCCAGCCGCATCCTGCCCCGAACGGAACGGAAGGGCGGATTATTTCGGTCCTAGACGGCGTCACGGAAATCGGCCAGTTCAATGTGGTGGTCATCAACCGGGGCACCCGGGAAGGCATGGAAATCGGGCATGTCTTGAAGGTCTTCAAGGCCGGCAAGGTCATCCGTGACAGTGTCAGCGGCAAACGCAACGATTACGTCAAGCTGCCTGACGAAGAGGCAGGACTCCTGATGGTCTTCAGCACCTTCGATAAGGTGAGCCTCGGACTCGTTATGAAGGCGAACCGCGCGATCCACATCAATGACTTTGTCAGGACGCCCTGACGGGTCATCCGTAAGCTGCAACAACCACCAGGGACGGTGAAACCAGTGACAATTCAGACAGCAATGCGGGATGATTAGCCACCATGGTGGCATCATCCCGCAGCGGCATACAGACAGATACCCTTTCAGACTGGCTCACCCTCTACCACGGCACAGATATAGGACCCGCCAGGTTTCACCAACTGCTGGACGCCTTCAATGACCCTGCCGGGATTCTGAGCGCAGGTTCGGCGCAGTTGCTGCAATTCGGACTGTCGGAAAGCACAATCGAGTCCTTGCGAAAGCCTGCACGCCAGGCGATCGAGTGCGATCTGGAATGGCAGGCCAAATCCGGCAACCGGATCATGACCTGCCGCGATCCCGATTATCCACCGCTGTTGCTGGAAATTTCCGATCCACCACCGTTGCTCTACATCCACGGCAACGCCTGGGTACTGAACGAACCGCAACTGGCCATGGTAGGAAGCCGTAACCCGACACCGGCAGGCCACCAGAGCGCGGTGGATTTCTCCCGCTACCTTTCTGCCGCAGGGCTCGTGATCACCAGTGGTCTTGCACTGGGCATCGACGCCGCCGCGCATCAGGGGGCACTTGATGCCGGCGCAGCCACCATCGCGGTGATGGGCACCGGCCTCGACCGCGTATACCCGGCGCGTCACCGGGATCTTGCGAGGCGGATCGCCGCAAGCGGTGTACTGGTCTCGGAATTCCCGCCCGGAACACCTCCCCGGGCTGAAAACTTTCCGCGCCGCAATCGGGTCATCAGTGGACTGAGCCTGGGAACGCTGGTGGTCGAGGCCGCGAAACGCTCCGGCTCGCTCATCAGCGCCCGTTATGCCCTGGAACAGGGCCGCGAGGTGTTCGCCATACCCGGATCCATTCACAACCCGCTGGCACGCGGTTGTCATCATCTGATTCGCCAGGGAGCAAAACTGGTCGAAACCGCGCAGGACGTCATGGATGAACTTGGTGCTCTTGCCGCGGCCTGCAGCGACTCTGCCACGCCGGAATTTCCCGGCACAGCTTGTGAGAATTCACCTCAACTTGACGAAGAATATGCGCAATTACTTGAATTCATTGGCTTCGATAACACTTCAATAGACATGCTGGTGGATCGAACCCATTTGACGCCGGCCGAAGTTTCCTCCATGCTCCTGCAGCTAGAAATGAGCGGATATATCGTCGCCAACCCCGGTGGGTTTTATAACCGATTGAAATAAAAGGGCTAATAATGAAAGAAAACGTCTTCGACGTTCTGATGTACCTGTTCGAGAACTATTATATGGATGATGACAACCCGATCTCACCAGACCGGGAAGCCGTACAGCAGGAACTGAGCAAGGCCGGTTTCCCGGATCCGGAAATCGACCGTGCTTTCCGCTGGATGGAGGCGCTTGCCTGCGAAACCTCAGTTCCGGCCATGCAGGCCGAACGCTCCATGCGCCTGTTCTCGGACCGGGAGATGGAACGGCTGGACACCGAATGCCGCGGATTTATCCTGTTTCTGGAACAAATGGGCATCCTCAATCCGAGCAGCCGCGAACTGGCCATCGCCCGCGCCATGGAGCTGGAAAACGAGGATTTCAATCTAGACCAGCTCAAGTGGGTGATCCTGATGGTGCTGTTCAACCAGCCCGGTGAAGAAGCCGCCTATGCCTGGGTCGAGGACCTGGTCTTCGACAATATGACAAACTGCCTCCACTAGGCAACGGGCGGATCGGCCCTGCGCCATAGCAAACCGCCGCACAGCAACCAAAGCCGTATGAGCAAGAACCTCGTAATCGTAGAATCCCCCGCTAAATCGAAAACCATCAAGAAGTACCTGGGCAAGGAGTACGAGGTCATGGCTTCCTACGGCCATGTCCGTGATCTGATCCCTAAGGAGGGCGCGGTCGATACGGAACATGGCTTCGCCATGAAGTACCAGATGATCGAACGCAATGCCAGGCATGTGGACAACATCGTCAAGGCAATGCGCAAATCCGATGCCCTGTACCTCGCAACCGACCCCGACCGCGAGGGGGAGGCCATTTCCTGGCATCTGTGTGAACTACTCCGGCAACGCAAGGTACTCAAGGACAAGCCGGTACACAGGGTGGTGTTTCACGAGATCACCAAGCGCGCCGTCAATGAAGCCATCGATCATGCGCGCGACCTTTCAACCGAACTGATCAATGCACAGCAGGCGCGGCGTGCACTGGATTATCTCGTCGGCTTCAACCTGTCGCCACTGCTCTGGAAAAAAGTACGCCGCGGACTGTCCGCAGGCCGCGTTCAAAGCCCGGCACTGCGCATGATCGTCGAGCGCGAAATCGAAATCGAGAACTTCAAGCCACGCGAGTACTGGACACTGGAAAGTGACCTCGCCAGGAATGGACAGGAATTCGTTGCCCGACTGACGCACCTGCATGGTGAGAAGCTTTCCCAGTTTTCCATCAGGAACGCCGCCAACGCCGTTCAGGCAAAAGATGAATTGCTGCTGGCTGCCGGAGGTGAACTGATCGTTGAAAACGTCGAGAAAAAACAGCGCAAGCGCAACCCGACCGCACCATTCACGACATCTACCCTGCAGCAGGAGGCTTCACGCAAGCTCGGCTTCACCGCCAGCCGCACCATGCGGGTTGCACAGCAGCTCTATGAAGGCATGGATACCGGTGGAGAAACGGCCGGCCTGATCACCTATATGCGCACGGATTCTGTCAATCTGGCGGATGAGGCACTTCAGGAATTGCGGGAATTCATTCCCGAGCGCTTCGGCCCGCATGCACTGCCAGGAAAACCATGCGTATACAAGACCAAGGCGAAAAACGCGCAGGAGGCACATGAAGCCATACGCCCGACCTCGATTCGCAAGACCCCGGAAGAAATCCGGCAATTTCTAAGCGCCGAACAACTCCGGCTTTACGAACTGATCTGGAAGCGCACCATCGCCAGCCAGATGATCCATGCCACCATCGACACCGTCAGCGTTGATTTCGCCTGCGGCGAAGGCAACCGCTTCCGGGCAACCGGCTCAACCGTTGTCGATCCCGGCTTCATGGCGGTCTACCAGGAAGGGAAGGATGACAGCAAGGAAAACGGTGATGAAAAGCTACTACCGCCGATGGAGAAGGGGGACAGCTGCGCGCTGAAGGAAATACGTGCGGAACAGCATTTTACCGAACCTCCACCGCGCTATTCCGAGGCCAGCCTGGTCAAGACGCTGGAGGAACACGGCATCGGCCGCCCGTCCACCTATGCCACCATCATCTCCACGCTGCAGGCGCGGGAATATGTGGTCCTGGAAAAAAAGCGTTTTTACCCGACGGATGTCGGCCGGGTGGTCAGCAAGTTTCTCACGGAACACTTTACCCGTTACGTGGATTACGACTTCACGGCAAAGCTGGAGGACGAACTCGACGCGGTCTCCAGGGGCGAAAAAGACTGGGTCCCAGTAATGGAGGACTTCTGGAGACCCTTCAAGCAGCTGGTCGAACACAAGGACACCAGCGTCTCGCGCAGTGACGTCACCACCGAGGCCCTGGACGAGCACTGCCCTAAGTGCGGCAAACCGCTTAATATCCGGCTCGGCCGCCGCGGTCGCTTCGTGGGCTGCAGCGGTTTCCCCGAGTGTGATTACACCCGCAACGTCGATGAAGAAAGCGGCAACAATGAACCCGAAGTCGTGGAGGGCCGCAACTGTCCGGAATGCAACTCGGAGCTGATCATACGCAACGGGCGCTATGGCAAGTTCATCGGCTGCAGCGGTTTCCCGGACTGCAAATACATCGAGCCCCTGGAAAAGCCTGAAGATTCCGGCGTACAGTGCCCGCAATGCCGCAAGGGCACCATGCTCAAGCGCAAGTCCCGGCGCGGGAAGATTTTCTATTCCTGCTCCCGCTATCCGGAATGCAACTATGCAATCTGGAACCAGCCGGTCGCCATACCGTGCCCGCAGTGCCACTGGCCGATCACCACAGTCAAGATCACCAAGCGCTCTGGGGCCCAACGGGTGTGCCCGCAGCAGGATTGCAAGTTCGCGGAACCCTGGGACGAGCCCGTGCCCGCCGCCGAGCAGGCAGCGGCGGAATAACGACAAACCTGGCGGATAACCAGCCATCCGCAGATGCGCGCGACATGGCATATTCGGGAGGCCGTACGCCGGATCGCCGACGGAGGCATCATCGCCTACCCCACAGAAACCCTCTATGGACTGGGCTGTGCCCCCTTCAATGGCGCAGCCGTGCTGCAGCTGCTGGCATTGAAACAACGCCCCATCAAGTCCGGCCTCATTCTCGTTGCCAGCCGTTACACGCAAATCGAACCACTGCTGAATCCTGTGGGAGCCATCGTCAGAAAACGCGTCATGCAACCCGGTGATAGACCGGTGACCTGGCTGCTGCCCTGCATTCCCGAAGTCCCATACTGGATACGCGGCGATCATGACAGACTTGCCTTCCGGATAACCGCCCACCCCGTCGCCGAGGCTCTCTGCGAGCGCTGGGGAGGTCCCCTGGTATCGACCAGCGCAAACAGGCACGGAAGGCGGGCCGCGACCAACCCTCTGGCCGTGCGCAAGGTATTCCACGGCCGGCTGGATTATCTGTTGCACGACCGGGGAGCCGCCACCAACCGACCCAGCGAGATCCTCGATGGAATCACCGGCGCGATCCTGCGACCCGGCGACTAATGGGGAACAAAGCAAGTGGACATTGATAGCTTTGTTCCCCATTAGTAAATGCGCTTACTCACACTACCGCCATCCTCACCCGCCCCCTTGCAAAAGGGGGCTGGGGCCTTGGCCGGAATATCGTGATACTTTTATACTTCCTGGCAATTCGAGAAAACGCCATGTCTGAGAACCACGTCAATGAGTCACACATCGCTTCGGTTCACGATTACCTGCTGAAACTGCAGGACAATATCTGCACGGCGTTGGCAGACCTCGACGGCAAGAACGGCTTCCGAGAGGACAGTTGGGATCGTGAGAGCGGCGGTGGCGGCCGCACCCGCGTCATGGAAGGTGGCGCGGTATTCGAAAAGGCCGGCGTCAATTTCTCGCATGTGTTCGGTGCCTCCTTGCCGCCGTCGGCAACCGCGGCCCGCCCGGAACTTGCCGGGCGCTCTTTCCAGGCCATGGGAGTCTCACTGGTCATCCATCCGCACAACCCCTATGCGCCGACCTCGCATGCGAATGTGCGTTTCTTTATAGCCGAAAAGGAAAATCAGGCTTCCGTTTGGTGGTTCGGCGGTGGATTCGACCTGACACCGTACTACGGTTTCGTGGAAGATGCCGTGCACTGGCACCAGTTGGCAAAGGCAGCCTGCACCCCATTTGGTGAGGATGTCTATCCCCGTTACAAGCAATGGTGCGACGAGTATTTTTTCCTCAAGCACCGCAGCGAACCACGCGGTATCGGCGGGCTGTTCTTCGACGATCTCAACGACGGCAGCTTTAATTACTGCAATTCCCTGATGATGAGCATCGGCAACCACTACCTGCCTGCCTATCTGCCGATCGTGAAGCGCCGCAAGGACATGGCATACGGTGAACGCGAGAAGGCTTTCCAACGCTACCGGCGTGGCCGCTATGTCGAATTCAACCTGGTCTATGACCGCGGCACCCTGTTCGGCCTGCAATCCGGCGGGCGCACCGAGGCCATCCTGATGTCGCTGCCGCCGGAAGTGAGCTGGCGCTATGACTGGCATCCCGAGCCCGGTTCCCCCGAAGCCGAACTTTATGAGGTGTTCCTCAAACCGCAGGACTGGCTGTAATCAGGCAGTTCGACGATTAACCCGGATTTCTCAGCGGGTTCCCGGTCTCACCTTTTCCCTGCCGCTCGCGGCACTTGTACATCCCTGTACATCGCAAGTACGGGCGCGCGAGAACCAGCCAGGGCCGGGGTAGGCTGTACCCGAAAACACTCTGTTTTCTGATTGGTTGCCATTACTTCAATTCCTTCATCAGCTTATAAAACTACCGTGCCGCCCTGTGAGAAATTCGGGTGAATAGCCAGCCTTTGCCTGACATGCGGCAGTTCAGCAGTCACTGCCCCACAAAAGCAACTGCAAATCAGACGGTATGGCTGTAAATTCGCCCTGACTTCCACTTCAGCGCACAACTTCAGCACATTCTGAGATGGGGCGCACCATATTTGCTCGCGCGCGGGATCTGTTTGTTTGCACAACCGACTCAAGCCTGTTCAACAGGCAAGGTTCCATATCTGCAGGGCATCTCCATCCCTCAGTCATGCTATACGCCTGTATACATGGCGTTTGCTGCACTGTAGCGCCTGCCATGGACAAGACAATAAACGCATGCTCAGATCGCAACTTACTTGCCTTTCTGAAATTTTCGTTCAGATGCCTTAGTATTCAGGTTACTCTAGGAAACACCGCCCCCCCTGTCTGGCATTTACGGAGTCCAGAATGTGCGGAATTTGCGGAGAAATCCGCTTCGATGGATCACAACCCGGTGTTGAAAGCATGCGTGCGATGAGTTCGGTTCTCGTCCCGCGAGGTCCGGATGCGGGCGGAATCTTCCAGATGAATCACCTGGCCGTCGCTCACCGGCGCCTGAAGATCATCGATCTCTCGGAACATGCACAGCAACCAATGCTGGACAACGAGCTTGGCCTGGGCATCGTATTCAACGGCTGCATCTACAATTACAGGGAATTGCGCGCCGAATTACGCGCACTCGGTTACCGATTTTTCTCTGCAGGTGATACAGAGGTCATACTGAAAAGCTACCATGCATGGGGCAACGGTTGTGTCGAGCGCCTCCATGGCATGTTCGCATTTGCAATCTGGGAACGGGACACGGGGCGTCTCATACTGGCGAGGGACCGTCTAGGGATAAAACCGCTATACCTCACGGAACTGGGCAATGGTCTGCGGTTCGCTTCCACGCTTCCCGCCCTGCTGGCAGCAGGCGACATCGATACCGGTATAGATCCCGTCGCGCTGCATCACTACATGAGCTTTCACGCAGTAGTGCCGGCTCCGCACACGATTCTCAAAGGGGTGAGCAAGCTGCCGCCGGCCACCATCCGGATGATAGAAGCGGATGGTCGCAGCCGTGACCATCGCTTCTGGACGCTGCGTTATGAAACCACGCGTGAAGAAACGGAACTGGGCTACGAAGATTGGCAGGAACGCACACTAGGGGCATTGCGCACGGCGGTAGAACGCCGCCTGGTCGCGGATGTCCCGGTCGGAGTCCTGCTGTCCGGTGGTCTGGATTCCAGCCTGATCGTCGGTTTGCTCGCGGAGCAGGGGCAACATGGATTGCAGACCTTTTCGGTGGGATTCCAGGAGGCAGGCGGAGAAAAAGGCGATGAATTCGAGTATTCCGATATCATTGCCGGGCATTTCGGCACCGAGCATCATCAGATATTCGTCGACTCCGGGCGTCTGCTGCCCGCGCTAGAGCATTGCGTGCTGGCCATGAGCGAACCGATGGTCAGTCATGACGTCATTGGATTTTATTTGCTCTCCCAGGAAGTCTCCAGACACGTGAAGGTGGTACAGAGCGGCCAGGGTGCCGATGAGGTTTTTGCCGGTTACCACTGGTACCCGCCACTGCTGGATACGGATGACGTGCCGGGCACCTATAGCAGTGTCTTCATCGATCGTGAACATGCAGAGTACGCGGAAGCGGTGCACCCTGACCTGGTGGGTGACGATTACAGCCGTGCATTCGTGGAACATCATTTCAGTATGCCGGGAGCAAAACGGGGCATCGACCGAGCATTGCGGCTGGACACCACTGTCATGCTGGTGGACGATCCCGTAAAGCGGGTTGACAACATGACCATGGCATGGGGTCTCGAAGCACGCGTTCCGTTTCTCGATCACGAACTGGTCGAGCTGGCTGCCCGGATACCGGCCGAGTTCAAGCTAGCATCCGGAGGCAAGGGAGTACTTAAAGAAGCTGCACGCAGTGTCATACCGAACGAGGTGATCGATCGCCCGAAAGGCTACTTCCCGGTTCCTGCGCTGAAGTACATACAGGGTGAATACCTTGATTTTGTAAGAGGCATTGTCGACAGCTGCCGGGCCAGGGAACGCACATTGTTTCAGCGTGATTATATCGACCGGCTGCTGACGGCCCCCACGGATCACATCACCCCCTTGCGGGGTTCCAAGTTGTGGCAGATCACCCTGCTGGAGTACTGGTTGCAGAAACATCGAGTATAAGCAAAACGGTAAACGACAGCATGAACGAAAAGGAAAGATTACGCCTTCGACTTGAACGACGGCGATCCCACGATGCCACCATTCAGGGCGCCGAACGGCGGAAATCAGGCATCCGCAAGAATGCAGTGATCGATTGCGGCTGGGGTCGTCTGCTTTTCGCACAAACATTTACCGAACCGGCTGAAATGGTGACCACGCTCTGTGACGAGCAGCCCAACCGCCGCGATATCGCACTGTATGTTACGGACCCCCACGTTGCCGTTTCCCTGGCGCCCCAGGAAGTCTTTCTAGATCCTTCGCATACCTTCCGTATATGGCTGGATCGCTATCGCCCTGCGCAATTGCGGGCCAGGGGATTCATGATCCGCCTGCTGAACAGCCCGGAAGACGCGGAAGCCGTACACAACCTGTATATCCGCAGGCACATGGTGCCGCCGGATGCAGACTTCCTCTGGGAGACCCACGCCTCACGCCTGCTTACCTACCTGATTGCAGTGGATGCGAAAAACGATCAGGTCCTGGGAACCGTCATGGGTGTGGATCACAAGACCGCATTCAGTGACCCGCAGCATGGTACCAGCCTGTGGGCGCTGGCCGCTGACCCGCAGACCACCGTCCCCGGCATCGGCCAGGCACTGGTGCGGCAACTCGCCGAACATTACCAGACACGAGGCCGCAGCTACATGGACCTGTCGGTTATGCATGACAACACCCAGGCAATCCGCCTCTACCAGAAGCTCGGATTCGAGCGTGTGCCGGTCTTCGCACTTAAGCACAAGAACCCGCACAATGAACCGTTGTTCACGAGCGGTGACATCGGCAAGAACCTGAACCCCTATGCACGCATCATTATCCGAGAAGCGCAGAAACGGGGCATCTACATCGAGATACTGGATGCCGAGGGCGGTTACTTCGAATTGAGCTTCGGCGGGCGCAGCATCGTGTGCCGGGAATCACTTAGTGAACTCACCACGGCCATCGCCATGAGCCGCTGCGATGACAAGACAACCACGCACAGGATACTGCGCCAGGCCGGGTTGCGTGTACCGGCACAGGTCAAGGTGGAAAATGAACGTCAGGCGATGGATTTTCTGGACAAACATGATGCGATCGTGGTTAAACCCGCACGCGGTGAGCAGGGCGCTGGCATCAGTGTTGGCATACGCGACGCGGACTCACTGAGAAGCGCACTGGATGAGGCGCGGGGAATATGCAACACGGTCATTCTCGAGGAATTCGCAAGCGGTGACGATCTGCGAATCGTCGTGATCGGTGAACATGTGGTCGCAGCAGCAGTGCGCAAGCCCGCACAGATCATAGGCAATGGCAGCGACCCGGTGAAAACGCTCATCGACCAACAGAGCCGCCGCCGTGCGGCCACCACGGGCGGGGAAAGCAGGATACCACTCGATCGCGAGACGGAACGCTGCGTCAGGGAAGCCGGTTATTCATTCGACAGCATACTGCCTGAAAATCAGCGGCTGGTGGTGCGCAAAACCGCCAACCTGCACACCGGTGGCACCATCCATGACGTCACGGACAGGCTGCATCCGACCCTTCGCAAGGCTGCGATTGATGCTGCTCGTGCCATCAACATCCCCGTGACCGGCCTGGATTTCATCGTACCGGCTGTAGACGGCCCGGAGTATTCCATTATCGAAGCGAACGAGCGTCCGGGCCTTGCAAACCACGAACCCCAGCCCACCGCCGAACGCTTCATCGATCTGCTCTTCCCTCAGACGGCAGTACGTTGAACTGGTATGATCGAAGCATGAAGAAGCTGCCGATAGACCAGAGCTACATCCTCGACATCCTCCTGAAACTGCTGCGCATGCCCAGCCCGAGCGGCTATACCGACCGCATTGTGCACTTTATGTGCGAACAGCTCGAACAACTGGGTGTTGATTTCGAACTCACCCGCCGCGGTGCCATTCGAGCCACTCTGAGGGGAATACGCTGCACTCCCGACCGTGCCGTCGTCGCGCACCTCGATACCCTGGGCGCGATGGTGAAAGGGCTGAAAGTCAACGGCCGGCTGGAGGTGGTACCGGTAGGTCACTGGAACGCGCGCTTCGCGGAAGGCGCTCGGGTCACACTGTTCGCCGATCTCGGTACTTACCGGGGTACCCTGCTTCCCCTGAAGGCGTCGGGACATACCTTTGCCGGCGAAGTCGATCACCAGCCATCGGCCTGGGACAACCTGGAAATGCGCATCGATGAACGCTGCCACAACCTTGATGATTTGTTGCGCCTGGGTATCCACGTTGGAGATTTCATCGCCGTGGACACGCAGACGGACATCATGGAAAACGGATTTATCGTCTCACGCCATCTCGACGACAAGGCGGGAGTTGCGGTATTGCTGGGTGCCATCAAGGCCGTAGCAGAATCCGGAGTGGAACTGCCCGCGGATTGCCATCCGCTTTTCACCATCTCTGAGGAGGTGGGTTCCGGCGCTTCGGCGATCCTGCACGGCGATATCGCTGAAATGCTGACCCTGGACAACGGCACAACGGCGCCAGGGCAGAACTCCAGCGAATATGGCGTTACCATCTGCATGGCGGACATGAGCGGCCCCTTCGACTACCACCTCACTCACCGTGTCCTGCAACTCTGCCAGGAGTTCGAGATCCCGCATCAGCGCGACATATTCCGGTATTACCGTTCAGACAGCGCAGCTGCGGTGGAAGCCGGTAATGATCTGCGAACAGCACTGGCCACATTCGGTGTGGATGCCTCTCACGGCTGGGAACGCATCCACTGGAATGCACTGGAATCCCTGGCGCAACTCGTTGCACTCTACGTACAGTCTCCCCCCCTGTATGAACGTGACCGCACAGCCCGAGGTCCCCTCGCAGGTTTTCCCACGATGCCCGGATAGACACTGGCGCCCTCACCTGCTTGCGACGCACTGTCCCTGGTAGCGATTTATCCCATTGCGTCACTTAACTCAGGCAAAAAAAACCCGCCTGGGGGCGGGTTAAACGCTTTTCAGCGTCGGAGGAGACTGTGTGCATCGTGCAATGACATGAACCACTCTGAGATGGATCCTGATCCTCCGTGATCCGCTGCTGATCCATTTCGGAGCACACTGCCGCGTGCTGTTGATACCGCTATCGGCCGGGGCGAGCCCAACTTTAGCCCAACTTATTCATACCGCTTATCCCGGGATGGACAAGCGTGCATCTGCCGTGGGCAAGTACTTGATCAGACAGGAGAAGGTATGGTTCTGCGCCGCAGCCACGCACTGGCGGCGGCCGCGGTCAGAATGCACCAGAATGCAAACAGCGCGCCCGGCAGGGCCGTTTCCGCCGTGAAATGCCGGAGTGCCAGGGCCACACCCAGACCGGCATTCTGCATGCCGATCTCGATGGCCAGTGTCAGGCGGTGGATGAAATCGAAACCGTAGAGCCTGGCCAGCCACCACCCCGCCAGGTAGCCGAGGCCGTTGAGCAATATGACCATGACGACGACCCAGCCACCCACCATGGCGATACGCCCCTGGTTGGCGGCGACCGCATAGCTGCAAATCACGACAATCGCGATCGCCGCCACCGCCGGCGACAGGCTGCGAGCAAGCTGCAGGTGGCGGCCGAGCCAGCGCTGCAGCAGCATACCCGCCCACAACGGTACCACTACTGTCAGCAGAATCGTCCGCATCATCGGCCAGAAGGGGATCTCCAGAAATACCCCGCCCAGCAGCTTCACCAGCGCCGGGGTAAGCAGGGGGGACAGGACCGTTGCAACGGTGGTCAGGGCCACGGAAAACGCCACCGCGCCCCCCGCCAGGTAGACAATGACATTGCTGGCCATGGCGCCGGGGGCACAGGCTACGATAATGAAGCCCAGTGCGATTTCCGGAGAAACCGGGCTGAGGATGGCAGCCGCAAAGCCGAGCGTCGGCATCACCAGGAATTGGGTCAGCACTCCCAGTCCGATACGACCGGGAAGCCGCAGGGTTTCACGGACTTCATCGGTATCCAGCACAATCCCCATCGCGAACATGGTGGCCGCAAAAAACCACAGAAAGCTGTCCTTGAACACCAGAAACAGGGGTGGATACAGATAGGCCAGCACGGCACCCAACAGGGTGATCGGGGCCAGCTGGTTGGCAATGAAACGCGCGGTATTGATAAGCAGCGACATCGTGGCTGCCAAACTATCCGAGGGTATCGAGATGCAACACGCTGCGGGCATGGCGCCCGCTACCCTGCAGTTGCCTTACCACCGCGGCCTCGGCCAGCAGGGACCGCAACCCCCGCGGCTCGGACAGCGCACCTGACAGCGGGACATGACGCAGCAATTCGTGCCGCCTGACGAGCAGGAAATAGTCGGCCGCAGCCAGATAATCCACTGCCAGCCGGAAGCCATGGTCGAGATGCTGCAAGGCCGGACGCAGCTTGCGGCTCATCAGCAGCTGCCCGTAGATGAGTTCGAGCAATGCCCGCTCTCTGCCTTCGCCAAGCGATGCGCAGAGTTGCGTATAGTCCAGTTCGATGGGGGAACCCATCCAGTAGCGACACAGCAGCTGCAATACCTGCAACTGAGCAACCGGCTGACCGGTGCACAGCCGGGATCGCAGTTCCCCTTCCGTCTCCTCGTACAGGCAGCCCGCATCTCCTGACGCCAGCGGTTCTCCGTACCAGGCCGCCAGCAGCGCCTGAGGCCGGTTTAGATTGAGCAGGGTCGCCACGCCCCCGGACTCCGGCAGGTCGCGTTTTTCATCTGCTGTGCGCATCGCAACAGCTTACACGCGCGCCATTGCGAATGGTACAACACAGCCGGACCGGGACCCGGGCCTGACCGTTAACCGTCAGACAGGGTAATATGACTGTCTGACTCATCTATTGGGAGCAAGACAGTGGCTGACGACAGCACCGCTAACAACGGCTATCCCGCCATTCGCATGCGCCGCATGCGCCGCGACGAATTTTCCCGGCGGCTGATGCGCGAATCGGAACTCCGCAGCGCCGACCTCATCTACCCGGTGTTCGTACTGGAGGGGGAAGGACGCCGTGAACCGGTGGCATCCATGCCCGGTATCGAGCGTCTCAGCATCGACCTGTTGCTGGCCGAGGCCGCCGAGATACACGAACTCGGCATTCCGGCCATCGCCCTGTTCCCCGTCACGCCGGGGGAAAAGAAATCCGAGGACGCCCGCGAGGCCTTCAATCCCGAGGGACTGGCGCAACGCGCGGTGCGCGCGCTGAAGGCCGAATTGCCGGAACTCGGGGTAATCACCGACGTGGCCCTGGATCCCTTTACCACCCATGGCCAGGACGGCCTGATCGACGCAGGCGGTTACGTCCTGAACGATGAGACCGTGGACGTGCTGGTACGCCAGGCGCTGTCACACGCCGAAGCCGGCGCCGACATCGTCGCCCCGTCGGACATGATGGATGGCCGTGTGGGCACGATCCGCACCGCGCTGGAAGCAACCGGCCAGCGCAATACCCGCATCCTCGCCTATTCCGCCAAATATGCATCGAGCTTCTACGGACCGTTTCGCGACGCCGTGGGTTCGGCGGCCAACCTCGCCGGCGGCAACAAGTACAGTTACCAGATGGACCCGGCCAACAGCGACGAGGCGTTGCGCGAGGTCGCACTGGACCTTGCCGAGGGTGCCGACATGGTCATGGTGAAGCCTGGCATGCCCTACCTGGACATCATCCGCCGGCTCAAGGACGAGTTCGGCGTACCCACCTTTGCCTACCAGGTCAGCGGTGAGTACGCCATGCTCAAGGCCGCCGCTCAGAACGGCTGGCTGGACGAAAGGGCCGTGGTCCTGGAGTCGCTGCTGTCGTTCAAACGCGCGGGCACCGATGCCATCCTGACCTATTTCGCAAAGGCCGTCGGCCACTGGCTGCGGGACGGCTGAACGCCGCGCAAAACCGCATGGACCGTTATGCCGTCATGGGCAACCCCGTTGCCCACAGCAAATCACCGCGCATCCATGCCCTGTTCGCCGCCCAGACACTCCAGGAAATGGAATACGACGCCATCCTTGTCGAACCCGGCGGGCTGGCGAAAGCCGTCGCGGAATTCGTGCCCCGCAACGGCCGTGGCCTCAACATCACCGTGCCCTTCAAGGAGGATGCCTGGACCCTGGCAACCCAACGCAGCCCGCGCGCCGAACGTGCCGGTGCGGTTAACACCCTGGTGCTGCACGGTACGGGGAGATACTACGGCGACAACACCGACGGTATCGGGCTGGTGCGTGATCTGCGCGACAATCATCATGCCGTGCTGCAAGGGGCGCGTCTGCTACTGGTCGGTGCCGGGGGCGCGGCGCGCGGCGTTGTAGAACCCCTGCTGCAGGAAAAACCGGAACGGCTGGTGATCGCCAACCGCACACCGGAAAAGGCCGTCGAACTGGGACATGCATTCCGTGATCTCGGCCCCGTTACCGGCTGCGGCCTGCACGAACTCGAGGGACAGGAGTTCGATATCATCATCAATGCCACCGCGGCCAGCCTCTCGGGGGAGGTCCCGGCAATACCGGAAGGTATCGTGACACCACGGAGCTGGTGCTATGACATGATGTACGGCGACCGTCCGACCGCCTTCGTGGACTGGTCACAGGCGCTGGGGGCGGCGCTGGTCCTGGACGGACTCGGCATGCTGGTGGAACAGGCGGCTGAATCATTCTATCTGTGGCGCAAGGTACGCCCCGATACCACCCCGGTCATTGCCGAACTTCGCGGCCGGAACTGAGATATTGCGTTTAGCGAATCTCACTGACGCGGCGCTCCCCGAGACGGTGCTCCACGCCGGTCCAGGGCACCTTGCGCCAGTCGAGCCGCCGCCTTTCATTGCTCATCAAGCGCTGGTTGAACTCCCTCGCGTCCAGCCGGTTGCCCGCGCAGAACCTGCCGTCAACACGCCGGATGACCTTTTTGCCATCGCGATCGGAGCGGGTATGAACCAGCGCATAGCGATACAGGCCGCCATGGCGGTCGCGCTTCTTGATGATGCGGACCGGCTCGTCTCCCCGTGGTCGCGCCAACTGCCGCAGTTCACGTTCTGAAGTACTAGGTGGGACATTCCCGATCAGGACGATCATCCTTGTAGCCTGTCACGCGTCGGAGTCTTAACGACCCGCCAGATGGCGATTCTTGAGTTCGACATAATGTGCGGCGGAATAGCGGATGAACGCCTGTTCCTGCTCACGCAAGGGCCGCACCTTGCGCGCCGGTGAACCCACCCAGAGGTGGCCGCCCTCCAGGTCCCTGCCCGGCGGCACCAGACTGCCGGCACCGATGATGGCACCGGAGCGCACGATAGCGCCGTCCATGACCGTGGAGGCCATACCGATCAGGCAACCGTCCTCGATGGTACAGCCATGCAGGATCGCCTGGTGACCGACCGTAATGTCGGCACCGATGGTCAATGGAAATCCACCGGGGGCAAACTCGCTGTCGTGGCTGACGTGCAATATCGTACCGTCCTGGATATTGGTGCGTGCGCCGATTTCGATCGAGTTGACGTCACCACGCGCCACGACCTGTGGCCACAGGGAAACATCGCCCGCGACAGTCACCTTCCCGATGACCAGCGCGCTGTCGTCAACATAGGCGGTTGCAGCAATGCGCGGCGAAATGTTTTCAAATTTCCTTATCGGCATGGGGCGCAAGTTTCCGGGATTGTGTAGGCGGTTGCAAGATATGCATGCTAGAGTTAGCACGTTCTTGTGAATGGGGAACGCAGCAATCGTACATTGACTGCGTTGTTCCCATTCGTAAATGTTATTAACACACTACTCATTTCCATGTTCCGCTCCCTTCAATAGGGGCGGGAACCGGAGTTGGAATGTTGTGATACTTTCGCATTACCCGGTAATAACGCAACACAATGCAGCACTTCGAGGTATAGCACCGATGTCGAATCCCTTGCTGAATCTGCAAGGCCTGCCGCCCTACTCGCAGATCAAACCGGAACATGTCAGACCTGCAGTCGAGCAATTGCTCGCCGAGGGCCGCCAACGGGTCGAAATCCTGCTCGCGGAACACGAACACTATACCTGGGACAACCTGGTGGAGCCGCTGGAAGCGATGGAGGACCGCATCGCCCGCGCCTGGTCGCCCGTCAGCCACATGAATTCGGTGGTCAATAGCGAGGCAATACGGGATGCCTATAATGACTGCCTGCCGCTGTTGAGTGAGTATGGTACGGAAATGGGGCAGCACGAAGGTCTGTATCTGGCCTACCGGCAGATTGCCGAAGGCGGGGAGTATCAACGACTCGACGGCGCGCAACGCAAGGTCATCGACAATGCCCTGCGCGATTTCCGTCTCTCCGGTATCGAACTGGGCCAGGCCGAACGCGACCGCTTCAAGACGATCCTGCAGAAACTCTCCAGACTCGCCTCGCAGTACAGCGATAATGTCCTCGATGCCACGAATGCATGGCACAGGCAGGTGCACGATGAATCCCAGCTGGCGGGACTGCCGGAAAGCGCGCGCGCGCTGGCGCGCCAGAACGCCCGGCAGCGCGATCTGGACGGCTGGGTATTCAATCTGGAATTCCCTTCCTATTTCCCGGTCATCACCTATGCGGACAACCGAGCACTGCGCGAGGAACTGTACACCGCGTATGTCACACGTGCCTCGGACCAGGGACCGAACGCCGGAAAATGGGACAACACCGGGATCATGGAGCAAATCCTGGCGCTGCGGCACGAGGCCGCCCAACTGCTAGGCTTTGCCAACTATGCCGAACGCTCACTGGTCACCAAGATGGCCGAATCCACAGATCACGTCATGGATTTCCTGAACGACCTGGCAACCCGCTCCAGGCCGACGGCCATTCGGGAACTCGAGGAAGTGCGCGAATTTGCCGCGGCAAACTACGATCAACAAGATCTGCAGGCCTGGGACGTTCCCTATTTCTCGGAAAAGCTGCGCCAGCAGAAATACGCCATTTCACAGGAGGAACTGAAACCCTACTTCCCGGAGCCACGCGTCATCAACGGTCTGTTCGCCATCGTGCAGCATATCTATGGCCTGCAGATCGAACTGGTGGAAGAAGTGGACACCTGGCATGAAGATGTCGAGTACTATCGCATCCGGGATGCGGCCGGAGCGGTACGCGGAGAATTCTATCTCGATCTGTACGCCCGGGCTCACAAGCGCGGCGGTGCCTGGATGGACGAGTGCATCTCACGCCGGCGCACCCGGGAGGGCATCCAGCTGCCCGTTGCCTACCTGGTCTGTAATTTCTCACCGCCCATCGGAGAAGAGCCGGCCCTGTTCACCCATGCCGAAGTGCTCACCCTGTTCCATGAATTCGGCCACGGCCTGCATCATATGCTGACGCAGATCGACTATGCAGGCGTCTCCGGCATCAGCGGCGTGGCCTGGGATGCCGTGGAACTGCCCAGCCAGTTCATGGAGAACTGGTGTTGGGAACGCGAGGCGCTGGACCTGTTCGCCGGCCACTACCGCACCGGCGAACCCATCCCGGATGAACTGTATGACCGCATGAAGCGGGCCAGAAACTTCCAGTCCGCCCTGCAGATGGTGCGCCAGCTGGAATTCGCACTCTTCGACTTCACCCTGCACCGCGACTATGACCCTGCGGCGCCCGCACATGTACATGACACGCTTAAGGCGGTGCGCTCTCGGGTGGCGGTCATTCAGCCACCTGCCTTCAACCGCTTCGAGAACAGTTTCACCCACATCTTCGGCGGTGGCTATGCCGCCGGCTATTACAGTTACAAGTGGGCGGAGGTGCTGTCCGCCGATGCCTTCTCGGCCTTCGAGGAGAGCGGCATCTTCAACCCGGATACCGGGAACCGCTTTATGAACACCATCCTGGCACAGGGCGGTTCACGCGAACCCATGGAGTTGTTCGTCGAATTCCGTGGCCGGGAACCGAGCATCGACGCCCTGCTGCGCCACAGCGGCCTGGCTGCCTGACGACATCCCGCGACCGCTTTATGATAATCGCCACCTGGAATGTGAATTCCCTGAAGGTCCGCCTGCCGCAGGTACTGGACTGGATGGCTGCCACCCGACCGGACGTGCTTTGCCTGCAGGAGACCAAGCTCACCGACGAGAATTTTCCCGTCAAGGAAATCGAGGCGGCCGGCTACCACTGTGTCTACTCTGGACAAAAGACCTATAACGGCGTAGCCATTCTCAGCCGGTCACACGCCGAAGACATCATTACCGATATCCCCAGCCTGGAGGATACGCAGCGGCGTATTCTGGGTGCGACCATCGAAGGTGTGCGGATACTTGACCTGTACGTCGTCAACGGCCAGGAAGTTGGCAGCGAGAAATATGCCCATAAGCTGCACTGGCTGGACAAGGTTACGGAATATGTCGGGGGGGAGCTCGGTCAGCACGAGCATTTCATCACGCTGGGCGATTTCAACATCGCCCCCGAAGACCGCGATGTTTATGACCCGGAAGCCTGGCGGGAGCGCATCCTCTGCAGCACGCCGGAGCGCGACGCCCTGCACCGGCTACTGGACCTCGGCCTCGCCGACACCTTCCGGCTGTTCGAGCAGGAAGCCGACAGCTTCAGCTGGTGGGACTACCGGGCGGGCGCCTTTCGCCGCAACATGGGCCTGCGCATCGACCTGATCCTCGCCAGCCGACCACTGGCCGATACCTGCGCCGCCTGCAGCATCGACAAGGAGCCGCGCCGGCTGGAACGACCCTCAGACCACGCCCCGGTGATGGCGGAATTCGATATTCATGGTTGAGTCCAAATATATACATCAACCCAGAATCATCTGTAACTTAAAGAAATCACAGGTATTATCTTCAGCCATAAAGCGATCCCAGGAATCCAGAGAGACCCGTACCCTGCCGTTTCGTTGCAGATCGTCCAGCTATGTCAGAAGCAAGTCTCCAGCCCGGTTTCCAGGTCGGGATATCGCAGGGTAACCCCCAGTTCCTTAAGCAGCCGGGTATTGTCCATGCGGCGCGAGTCGTTCAGGAAAGACAGCATACCGGGAGACAACACCCGCTGCGCCTCCTCACGGCTGACTTCCGGCGGTCGGGGCAGACCGGCGGCATCGGCCACCCGGAAGAAATAGTCCGTCATCGTGCTGGGGTGGCCGTCACTGACATTGTAGATGGTGTTGGTCGTGGGACTGTGCATCGCGGCAACGCAGATGGCGGCCAGGTCAGCGACGTGAATGCGGTTGGTATAGGGTGCATCCGCCTCGCGCAGGACCGGCAGCCCATGGTGTAGCCGTTCCAGCGGCAGTTTGCCCGGCCCGTAGATACCGGGAACCCGCAACAGCGTCCATTCACAACCGGTCGCACCGCACCAGTCCATGATCCGGCGCTCGGCATCCAGGCGGCGCCCGCCGCGGGTCGTAGACGGATTCACCGGCTGTTCCTCGTTGATCCATTCCCCCCTGCAGTCGCCGTAAACGGCACTGGTGCTGATATAGACGATGCGCAGCGGTGGCCGGCCGCGGTCGAGCATGCCCAGGAAAACCTTCATGCGCGGATCTGTGTCACCTTGGGGCGGTGGCGGGGCGAAGTAGTATATCAAGGAAAAGCCTGCGACCACCCCGGAATCGAGATCGGCGGCATCGAGATCGAAGCAGCACGCCTGCAGGCCCTCTTCCAGCAGGGCATCGCGACTCCCGGCGCTGCGCACGATACAGGTGGGAGAAACCCCATCCTCCCGCAGCAGATCCGCCACCCGCCGGCCGACATCACCACAACCAACAATTAATACAGCGTTGTGAGGTTTATCTTGCATATTAAATCAGCGACAATGCCTGACCATTTTTGTAGGTTTTTACCATTTACATGCCTTACCGGATCACCATCGAGCCCACGAGCCATACCTTTACAGTCGAACAGGGTGAAACCATCCTGGATGCTGCTCTGCGACAGGGGATTATACTGCCGTACGGCTGCCGCAACGGCGCCTGCGGTACCTGCATGGGCGAACTGGCGACGGGCCGGGTCAGCTATGATTCCGGCCTGCCTCCGGCGCTGAGTGAAGCCGATGCCGACGCACACAAGGCCCTGTTCTGCCAGGCGCACCCGGCCAGCGACCTGACCATCCGGGTGCAGGAAATCGATGCGGCGCGCGACATCGAGATCAAGACCCTGCCCTGCCGAGTCCAGATACTCGAGCATCTCGCACATGACGTCATCCGGATCTATCTGAAAATGCCGGACAGCGAACGCCTGCAGTTTCTCGCCGGTCAATACATCGATGTCCTCATCAAGGGCCATGAACCGCGTGCCTTCTCGATCGCCAATGCACCGCATAACGATGAGTTCATCGAGCTGCATATCCGCTACGTCGAAGGGGGCCTGTTCACCGACCAGGTGTTTCACCATATGCGCGAAAAGGCGCTGCTGCGCATCAAGGGTCCGCTGGGAACCTTCTACCTTCGTGAAGACACGGACCGCCCCGCCATCCTGATCGGTGGAGGTACAGGCTTTGCCCCGCTGAAGGGCATTCTGGAGCATGCCTTCGAGACCGGGATCGACCGTCCGCTGCATCTGTTCCGGGGCGTTCGCGCCAGACGTGATTTGTACCTGGAGGAACTGCCTTCACAATGGGACGCCGCACATCCGAATTTCAGCTATACGCCGGTATTGTCGGAACCACGCCCTGAGGATGACTGGCAGGGCGAGACCGGTTTCGTGACCGATAGTGTCCTGAGCCATTACCCCGATCTCACCGGGTACGACATCTACATGAGCGGACCGCCTGTGATGGTGAAGGCCGGTCACAAGCTGTTCATTCAACACGGACTGGACGAGACCCGCTTCTTTTCCGACGCCTTCGAGTACGCCGCGATCACGGAAAGCATCAAGGGACTGCCGCGGAACTGAGCCGCCTCCCTTGCCGACGGGGATAGCCCCAGCGGCTCAGCAGCGCATGCGCGCCTCGAAGCTCTTCAGCACATCGACGATTGACGCATCACCGGCATCCTCCGCCACCAGCGCCGGGTGTTCGAATCCCAGTCGCCGTGCGAGCTCGACCTGCCGTTCACTGACTACAATCAGCGGCAAGGCGCGCAATAACGCTTGTCCTCCCACACCCGCCATGGCGAACAGGTTCTCCAGGGTCTCGTTGCTCGTGACCGTGATCACATCCAGCGAACCGGGTCGCAGCAACGAGCGCATGAGGTGCGGATCGATTTCCGGACAAACACGCCGGTAGACCTCTATGTAATCCACTGTGGCCCCCCTTGCGAGCAGGGTCTCGCGCAGTTTATCGCGACCGCCGTTACCGCGCAGGATGACGACGCGCCGGCCCTGCATATCCTGCAGTTCGTCCAGGGCCAGCAGCGCCTCGCTGTTGAAGCGGTGCGCCGGCACCAGGTCCGCTGCCAGCCCGTACTCCCTCAATGCCTCGGCGGAACTGGCCCCGACGGTGGCGATCTTCACCATCAACGGCCAGTCGCGATACGCCAGGATGAAGCCCAGGCCATGGTGAACGGCATTCACACTGATGAACACGGCAAGATCGTAGCTGTCGAGCGTATCGACCAGCGCCTGCAACGGCCCGCTGTCTTCGGCTTCGTGGATCTCGATGGCCGGCAGATGGATGGCCTCGTAGCCGGCCGCCTCGGCCAGGTGACACAAACCCTTGCCCTGTCCGGCCGGGCGGGTGACCAGCACCCGCGGCCGTTTACTGCGCGCCCAGCAGCTCATCGAGTATCGCCCGCGCGCCCCGTTCCAGCAGGTCCTGCGCCAGTTGCCGGCCCAGTTCGGCCGCATCGCCCGCGGGGCCGCTGATCTCGCCGCGCACGATGACGCTCCCGTCTGTGCTTCCGACCAGGCCGCGGAGTTCGATGGTGTCATCCATGATCGTGGAAAAACCGGCCACCGGTGCCTGGCAGCCGCCGGCCAGGGTGGCATTCATGGCGCGCTCCGCCCTGGTACGCAGGCCGGTCTCCGGGTGATTGAGGGGATCGATCAGGGCCTTGACCGCAACATCATCGCTGCGGCATTCGATACCGATCACGCCCTGGGCAATAGCGGGCAGCATGTCTTCCGGTTCCAACGCGCGGGTAATACGATCCGGCATACCAAGGCGCCTCAGGCCGGCGCTGGCCAGCACGATGGCGTCGTAGTCACCGGCATCCAGTTTTGCCAGCCGCGTGTTGACGTTGCCGCGCAGCTCTAGAATCTCCAGGTCCGGGCGCACGCCACGCAGCTGGCACTGGCGCCGCAGGCTCGATGTGCCCACGCGCGCGCCTAGCGGCAATTCGCCCAGCGTCACGTAACGGTTGGAGACGAAGGCATCCCGCGGGTCCTCGCGCTCCAGAATCGCACTGATTTCCAGGCCTTGCGGTAGTTCGGCCGGCACGTCTTTCATGGAATGCACGGCGATATCGGCCGTGCCTGCCAGCATGCCCTGCTCCAGTTCCTTGACGAACAGTCCCTTGCCGCCGATCTTCGCCAGCGGGCTGTCCAGCACGCGGTCACCCTGCGTGGTCATGGTCACCAGTTCCACCCCCAGCCCCGGATGCAGCGCGAGTAGGCGTTCCCGTACGTGTTCCGCCTGCCACAGCGCCAGCGGGCTTTTTCTGGTTGCGATGCGAAGTTGTTTGATTGACATCGGAGGATATCCCCGTTACCAGGATAGAATCCTCAGACGATTATACAAGCGCGTTCCGCCCGGTTGCGGTTTATTCAGGCGGCGGCAGGTATAAATCCGGGCCAGGTACCGATCGGCGCAGGTCCGCGTAAAAGGGAGTCACGATTATTCCTGCAGTGCCCTGACCAGCCGGCGGATGTCCGCGATATGGCGGCGGCTCACCTCCAGGGTGGCGGTAACGCCCGACAGGGTTACCTGCCCATGCACCGTCTCGTCCCGTACCAGGCCGGAGATGTAGCGCCTGGCAACCAGGGCGTTGCGATGGATGCGCACGAACAGGTCCGTGAACTCCTCTTCCAGCGCCTTCAGTGTTTCCTCGATCAGGATCTCGCCGTCGGGTGTCCCGACCGTGACGTACTTCTGGTCCGCGAGAAAATAGCGAATGTCGTCCACATCGATCAGCTGCAGGCTGCCGCGTACATTGGCACAGATACGCCGGCGCACCGTCACTTGTGGATTCGCCTCGCGCACGGCGCTGGCCTGACCGCGGGTGAAGCGGCGGGCATGCTGCAATGCTTCGGCCAGGCGCTCGCGGCGCACCGGCTTCAGCAGGTAGTCGATCGCGTGTGCCTCGAATGCCTGCACGGCATAGTCATTGTAGGCGGTGGTGAAGATCACTGCCGGCGGCTGCTCCAGTGACAGCAGATGCTGTGCGGCCTCCAGGCCATCCATGCCCGGCATGCGGATATCCAGCAGTAGGACCTCCGGCTGCAGCCGCGTGGTTAGTGTCAGCGCCTCCTCGCCCGTGCCGGCCTCGCCGCTCACGAGGCAACCCTGCATTTCTTCCAGCATACTGCGCAGCCGCGCGCGTGCCGGTGGTTCATCATCGACGATCAGAATGTTCATGCTTCACCTGCCTGTGGAAAGCGGATGCTCACCTCATAACTGCCGGGACCGTTGCGGCTCACCAGCCCGGCCTTGTTGCCAAAGGCGATCGCAAGGCGCTGGTGGATGTTTTCCTGTGCCATCCGGTTGCCGTTTTGGTGGCCGGGTCTCTCGTCATCCGCCAGTGGATTACTGACCGTAATCTCCAGCAGCCCGTCAACCCGGCGGCCGCTCACCCGGATGCTGCCACCCTGCGGCAACGGTTCGATACCGTGATAGATGGCATTCTCCAACAGCGGCTGCAGTACCAGCGGCGGCAGGTATGCATCCAAGGGCACATCATCAAGCTGCCAGTCGACCACCAGCCGGTCACCCAGCCGCAGCTTCTCGATACCGAGGTAGCGGCGTGCCAGCTCGATTTCTTCACCGAGCGTGGTCAGCTCCTGCGTCCCGCCAAGCGAGGCGCGGAACAGGTCGGACAGGTCCTCGATGGCGATTTCGGCCACCGCCGGATCGCTGCGTGTCAGTGCGGCGATGGTATTCATGCTGTTGAATAGGAAATGCGGGCGAATCCGCGCCTGCAATGCCTGGATGCGCGCCCTGGCTTCCGACTGCAGTCGTTGCCGCCACTGAAACTGGATATAGAGATAGCGCAGGATCACGGCGGCGACCACGGTGCTGATGGTCAGGTTGCGCAGCAGGAATACCGGATGTTCATCGCTGGACAGTGCAGGAAACAGGGTGCTCTCCAGCATCAGCCAGAAGGCCAGCTCGCTTACCAACGCGGTCACCAGGACTACCAGCAGATAACTGGCAAGTGCGGCTGCGGGGTTGCTCATCCTGGACAACAGCGGCCTGGTGATACACAGCAAGGCCGCGCTGGTGAGTGCCATCCACTGCACCAGCATGGAGATCAGGCCGAGATTACCCCAGGGATCGTCGATCACGCCGGGGCTCAGCAGGGTGATGACGAATGCCAGCAGTTCGGAGATGACGACTACCGCGAACACCATGCGCACGCCGCAAAAATCCGGCAGGAAGTAATTCTCCAGTCCCTCGGTGCCTCCGTGCTCCGCTGCCCGCTGCATGCTCATGGGTACAGTTTCAGTTCTGCCAGTGAAGCGTGCAAGTATGCCCCACCGGGTTGCCGCCGTCCGTTACCTGCAGCCCGGTACCGGCAGGCAACACCAGCACGGATTGGTTTATACTGCGCAGGCCCGTATTGCCTGCCGGGCGGCAGCGCGGCCGCCACCGGTCGTAACACAGCCAGGCCAACACGAGTTGTACGATTACCCACACATGACGGACAAAGAAGCTGCAGCCAAACCCTGGGGCGGACGTTTCACCGAGTCGACCGATGCCTTTGTCGAGGCATTCACGGCATCCATCGACTTTGACAAGCGGCTCTATCGACATGACATCGCCGGCTCGATCGCCCACGCCCGCATGCTGGCGCACATCGGCATCCTCAGCGAGACTGAATGCGAACGCATCATACAGGGCCTGGATAACATCCTCGCGGACATCGAGCGCGGGGATTTCGCCTGGTCGGTCGCTCTGGAGGATGTCCACATGAACGTCGAGGCGCGGCTTATCGAACGCATTGGCGACACCGGCAAAAAACTGCATACCGGGCGCTCTCGCAACGATCAGGTGGCCACCGACCTGCGCCTTTACCTGCGGGATGAGATCGACGCACTTGCCGCCAGCCTCACCCGCCTGGAGGCAGCACTGGTCGAGATCGCCGAGCGGGAAGCAGGCACCGTCATGCCCGGCTTCACGCACCTGCAGGTGGCCATGCCCGTCAGTTTCGGGCATCACATGCTCGCCTGGGAAGCCATGCTGGATCGTGATCACCAACGACTCCTGGACTGCCGCAAGCGCGTGAATATCATGCCGCTCGGTGCTGCTGCACTTGCCGGTACAAGCTTCCCCATCGACAGGGAATACACCGCGCGCCTGCTGGGCTTCGAGGCCCCGGCCGGCAATTCGCTGGATGCGGTGAGCGATCGTGATTTCGTCATTGAATTCTGTGCGGCAGCGGCTCTGATCATGCTGCACCTGTCACGCTTTTCCGAGGAACTGGTACTTTGGTCATCGGCACAATTCAGCTTTGTTGAACTGCCCGACCGCTTCTGCACCGGCTCCAGTATCATGCCGCAGAAGAAAAATCCCGATGTTCCGGAACTGGTGCGCGGCAAGAGCGGCCGGGTGACCGGTAACCTGGTCAGTCTGCTGATGCTGATGAAGGGTCAGCCGCTGGCCTACAACAAGGACAACCAGGAAGACAAGGAACCCCTGTTCGACAGTATCGATACCCTGCGGGGCTCACTGCGGGTGTTCGCAGACATGCTGACGGCCATCAAGCTGAATCGTGAGCGGATGCTGGAGGCGGCGCGGCAGGGATTTTCCACCGCCACCGACCTGGCTGATTACCTGGTGCGCAAGGGCATCGCCTTTCGCGACGCCCACGAGATCGTCGGCCGGGCAGTACGCTCCGGTATCGAGACCGGAAAGGACCTGGCGGATATGTCACTGGCCGAGCTACAAGCCTTTAGCAGCACAATCGAGGAAGATGTATTTGCAGTGCTGACCCTCGAGGGCTCCATGGCGGCGCGGGACCATACCGGTGGCACGGCACCCGCACAGGTGCGCGGCGCAGCGGCCGCAGCCCGGGAGCGTCTCGATGCGCGCAGCACACGCTGACCGCTCACACCGCCTGCAAATCTCGCGCTCCCGTCCGATACCGGATTATCACAACCGATACCAACGACTGAATCAATACACCCATGAAAGACCTCACCCTGAAGCAGGCACTGGCACTCCTGGAAACCTGTCCGATCGGCATCCTGCTCACCAATGCTGACGGTGCCATCCATGGCTGCAACCGGAGCTTCGCCGGCCTGGTTGGTGAAAGCGCCGAGTCGCTGGCAGGGGATACGCAGGCAGACGGATTTCTTGCACCCCTCCTGGGACAGGCGACACTCATCAACTGGATCATGCCGGATGGTGACAGCCGCTGGCTGGCCGTGGAAACATACGAGATTCACGATGAACCCGGCTGCAACGCACGCTTTTTTTTCGATGTCACCGAGAAGCTGCGACTCAGGGAGGAACGCGACGCCCTGGCCCGCGAGCTGGAGGCACATTCGCTGTACGATACCGCCGTCAACAGCCTGCTCAGCCGGTACGGCATGCTGTTCCTGCTGCGGCCCCTCGTTGCCCGCAGCCGGCGCTACAACAGTCCCCTTTCCCTGGTGAGCATCCGCGCAAGCGGCAGCACGGACAACCATGCGGCTCAGACCCGCATGCTGCACCTGCTCAAGGATCAGACCCGCTGGGCTGACCTGGTGGGTTGCAATGACGAGCGTGACTTCATCCTGATCCTGCAGGAGACAACGCAAGACGCGGCGGAACAAATGGTGCGCAAAATCACGACGTATCTTGAACACAGCAACGCCGATACGGACAATCCGCTCCAGGCTTGTTACGGCATCACCCAGTATCAGAAAAACGATGACGAAACGTCCATCCTGGAACGCGCCGAGTCTGCGCTGGCTCATGCCTGCCACAGCCCGAATGGCACAGTGATCGCGCTTTAGCCCGGATTTCTCACCGGGATCCCGAATGCTGGCGCAAGGCTCGCATGTCCGGACGCCGCGCTGGAATGAAGAGCAATACGGGCGCGCGAGAACCAGCCAGGGCCGGGATAGGCTTTACTTGAAAACACGCTGTTTTCCAATTGGTTACCATTACTTCAATTCCCTCATCAGATGATAAACCTACCGTGCCGACCGGTGAGAAATTCGGGCTAATCCAGCCGTCGCAGCAGCCACCTCCTGATATCCTCGATCTCCTGCGGATGGACCGCATGCGGCATGGCATAGGTGTGCCAGTCGACCGGATAGCCTGCCTGTTGCAGCCGGTCGCGTGAGCGGATCGCCAGGGACAGTGGAACCACGGGGTCCAGGGTACCGTGCGCCATCATGATCGGGATGACACAGTTGGCGCTGCTGCTCTCGTCATCCAGCCGGTCCGCCAGCGGCAGGTAGGTCGACAGCGCCAGGATCCCCGCCAGGGACTCGGGATGACGCAGCCCGGTATGCAGTACAATGGCTCCGCCCTGGGAAAATCCCGCGAGCAGAATCCGGTCCGCAGGAACGCCGCGTTCCCGCTCACGCGCAATCAGTGCCCGCAGCTGTCGCGCAGAGGTTTCAATGCCCTCGCTGTCCTCGCCGCTGCTGAAATCCGTGACCCGGATGTCATACCACGCGGGCATCCGCATACCGCCGTTGATCGTAACCGGCCGCTGCGGTGCGTGCGGCAGCACCACACGCACACCCAGTGTTTCCACGATACCCAGTTGCGGTATCAGTGGCTCGAAGTCGTGCCCGTCCGCGCCCAGGCCGTGCAACCAGAGGATGCATGCGCGCACCGGCTGTGCGGGATTGATCTCGACGGCATCGAGCAGCGGGATTTCCATGCGGTTAGTATGCATCAGCCGCAGGACGTGGCACAGCCGGCAACACGACGTTGGGTTTTGCCACGGCCACACCGTATACTGGCGAAATTTCACCGGATGTACCGAATGCCATGAGAAACTCGCGTACTACCCGACTGACGCTGCTGGCACTGGCGCTTGCCCTGCTGCTGGGCGGCTGCGGGCAGAAGGGCCCGTTATACCTGCCGGACAAGGATCAAAGGGACGAGCATGCCGATCCCTCCACTGGGTAAACAACGGCTCTACCATGGACCACTTCCGCTACCTCAACGGCAGCCTCCTGGCCGAGGATGTGCCGCTGGCGGACATCGCCGCGCGTTTCGGAACTCCCTCCTATGTGTACTCCCGCGCCACCCTGGAGCGTCACTGGCATGTATTCGATATCGCGCTCGGCTCGCATCCTCATTTGGTCTGCTACGCTGTCAAGGCCAATTCCAGCCTGGGCGTGCTGCAGGTGCTGGCGCGACTGGGTTCGGGTTTCGATATTGTCTCCGCCGGCGAACTGGAGCGGGTTTTACGTGCCGGGGGCGACCCGGGGAAGGTGGTGTTCTCCGGCGTGGGCAAGCAGGCATGGGAAATGCGCCGCGCCCTGGAAGCGGGTATCCGCTGCTTCAACGTGGAATCGCAATCCGAACTGCAGCAGCTCGACAGGATAGCGGGTGAAGCGGGGCTGACGGCACCGGTATCCCTGCGTGTAAATCCGGACGTGGATGCGCGCACCCATCCCTACATCTCCACTGGCCTGCGTGAAAACAAGTTCGGTATCGACATGGCAATCGCCGCGGATACCTATCGGATCGCCACAGGGCTTCCTAACCTGCGCATTACCGGCATCGACTGCCACATCGGCTCCCAGCTGACCGGGATCGCACCATTCGTGGCTGCCCTGGACCGGGTGCTGGATTTGGTCGACCTGCTGGGAGCTGAAGGTATTCCACTGGCGCATATCGATGTCGGAGGCGGCCTGGGCATTCCTTATCGCCGCGAAGACGAACCACCGCCACCGGATGTCTATGCGCGCGCCCTGTTGCAGCACATGGCGGACCGGCCGCAGGAACTGCTGCTGGAACCGGGGCGCGCCATTGCCGGCAATGCCGGTATCCTGCTGACCCGCGTGACGTACCTGAAGCACACAGATCACAAAAATTTCGCCATCACGGACGCCGCGATGAACGACCTGCAGCGACCTGCCCTGTATGATGCATGGCACGAAATCGTCCCGGTAACCCCGCACCCCGGCACCCCGGAAACCTATGATGTCGTCGGCCCGGTCTGCGAAACCGGCGATTTTCTCGGCAGGCAACGCGACCTGGTTCTCGCCGAAGGCGACCTGCTGGCGGTGCGCTCGGCCGGCGCCTATGGTTTCACCATGAGCTCCAACTACAACTCGCGCCCGCGTGCCGCGGAGATCATGGTTGAAGGAGAGCACGTACATATCATCCGCGAACGCGAGAGTCTGGACGACCTCTGCCGGGGTGAACAACTGCTGCCGGCTTGAACGGCCGCAGCATCGTCCGGTAATGCAGACCACACGAAACGATTTGAAGGTAGGTGATTTGTAAATCATGCAACTCGAATTCACCAAGATGCACGGCCTCGGCAACGATTTCGTGGTCGTCGATGCCATCCACCAGCAGGTGGACCTCGACGCCCGGCAGGTGCGCCTGCTGGCAGACCGGCACATGGGCATCGGCTGCGACCAGCTGTTGCTGGTGGAAACCGCAACCACCCCGGACGCGGACTTCCGTTATCGGATTTTCAATGCCGACGGTGATGAAGTCGGACAATGCGGCAATGGCGCGCGCTGCTTCTTGCGCTTCGTGCGGGAACACAGCCTGACACAGAAGACGGAGCTGCGCGTCGAAACCGCCAGCGGACCGCTGCTGCTGATCCAGGAAGATAACGGTCAGATCACGGTCGATATGGGCGTACCGCGCCTGCAGCCACGTGAGGTCCCGTTCGACGCCCCGGGCTATGCGTCCAGCTATCCGCTGGAAGTCAACGGCAAGCTGCTGGAGATCGCGGTGGTCTCGATGGGCAATCCCCACGCGGTGTTGCTGGTGGACGATATCGAGACCGCGCCGGTACAGGAACTGGGGCCCGCTATCGAGAGTCACCCCCGTTTTCCGCAGCGCACCAATGCCAGCTTCCTGCAGATCATCGATCCCGAGACCGTACGGCTGCGGGTTTACGAGCGCGGCGCCGGGGAAACCATGGCCTGCGGCAGCGGCGCCTGCGCAGCCGTGGTAGCCGGACGCATGTGGGACCAGCTCGCCGCACGGGTCAAAGTCATCCTGACGGGCGGTGAACTTGTGGTAAGCTGGGTCGGCGAAGGTCGGCCGGTGAAGTTGACCGGCCCGGCAACCACCGTCTATGAAGGATGTATTCAGTTATGACGACATCACAGCAGACCCAGCCGGAAGCGGCGCCACTGGAAGAAAAAACGGTCGCGGATTATCTGCGCGACAACCCTGAATTCTTCCACAACAATCCCAGCCTGCTGGCATCGCTGGAGATACCCCACGCCTGCGGGCCGGCGGTTTCGCTAGTGGAACACCAGGTCAAGGTCCTGCGTGACCAGAATCGCCAGCTGAAACGCAAGCTCATGGACCTGGTGCACGTGGCCCGCGACAATAATCGCCTCAACGAGCGCATGCACCAGATGACCCTGGGGCTTATCAATACCAACTCGCTGGAGGCGCTGCTGGATACCCTGCGCGAGCACCTGCAGGGGGAATTCAAGGCGGATACCGTCACCCTGCGGCTCGCCGGCATGCCGGAAGCCCTGGCCCGTGAGTGTGGTGTCGACCTCTACGATCCGGCAGACCCGGAACTGGCGCACTTCAAGTCCTTTTTCAAGTCCGGCCGGCCACAGTGCGGTCGCTTCAAGAACGAACAGCTTCGATATCTGTTCGGTGACCAGGCGGAGGCGATCGAATCGGTCGCGCTGATCCCGCTGGGTCAGCACAGTGCCTATGGCCTGCTGGCCATCGGTAGCCAGGATGCCGCTCGTTTCCATCCGGGCATGGGTACACTGTTCCTGACCCACCTGGGAGAATTGGCAGGTCTGCTGCTTTCACAACATCTGGAACCAGGCGTCCCTGCCGCGACCTGAGTCCGGTCCTGGCGGCGTGGCACAGGAAAAACAGCACTGGCTGGAAGACTTCCTGCAGCATCTGCACACCGAACGCAGGCTCTCCGACAACACCTGCAATCACTACCGGCGTGACCTGCTTGAACTGCTCGGCTGGTGCGAGCAGGCAGGCATCCGGCACTGGAAAGATCTGGATACACGTCTAGTCAGGCAATATGCCGCCTGGTGCCATCGTCGCGGCCTGAACGGCCGCAGCATCCAGCGGCGCCTGTCGGCATTGCGTACCTTTTTCAACTACCTGCTGCGCGAGCAGGCCACACAGCACAACCCGGGTCTGGATGTCAGGGCACCCCGGTCAGTCAAGCATCTACCGGAAACCCTGAACGTCGATGACATGAACCTACTGCTCAGCGACGGCGCCAGCGACAGGTTGGGATTGCGCGACCATGCCATGCTGGAACTGCTGTATTCCTCCGGCCTGCGCCTGGCCGAGCTGGTGTCCCTGAACATGGGAGACGTGGATTTCGCGGAGCGCATGGTGCGGGTCACCGGCAAGGGCGCCAAGACGCGAGTCATCCCCGTCGGGGGCAAGGCGGTGACGGCCCTGCAGGCCTGGCTCAGGGTACGGCCACAACAGCTGGCGACGAACGAGACAGCCCTATTCACGGCCCGCAACGGCAATCGCCTGAGTGCCCGCGCGGTACAGCAGCGTGTCAGGCAGTGGGCACGGCACAAGGGTATCCCGGGTGACCTGCACCCCCATACACTGCGGCATTCCTTCGCCAGTCACGTGCTGGAATCCAGCGGCGACCTGCGCGCGGTACAGGAACTCCTCGGACATGCGGATATCAGCACAACCCAGATCTACACCCATCTCGACTTCCAGCACCTCGCCAGGGTCTATGACGCCGCCCATCCACGGGCGCGCAAAACGAAATAATCGAAGGGTTGTGCCTGACCATGACAATGCCACAAGAACTCCTTCCGCGGATTCAATCTTAATGATTACAATAGGTTAAATGCTTTTCGAGGGCACAAATTATTATTATATAACACCCTAATAACTGGGGTCGGGATGGCTGGAGATTTACACAAGTCACCCCTTGCGGTAACCGGCAACAATGCCCCGATGTCGTTCGCATGCCCGGGCAGTAACCACCATGAAACGAATGAGGTCTGGTTCCGGTGATGGTGTACAATCTACGCCCTTTTCCCGATGGAGCATGTGAGTGAAGCAGTTTCGCGGAACCACAATTCTTTCCGTGCGGCGCAACAACAGCGTGGTGATTGGGGGTGACGGCCAGGTCACTCTGGGCGATACCGTCATGAAGGGAAATGCCCGCAAGGTGCGCCGCCTCTACAATGACAAGGTGATCGCCGGCTTCGCCGGTGGTACCGCCGATGCCTTTACCCTGTTCGAGCTGTTCGAAGGCAAGCTGGAGGCGCACGGCGGTCAGTTGACACGCGCGGCCGTGGAACTGGCGAAGGACTGGCGCACCAACAAGATGCTGCGCAACCTGGAGGCCCTGCTGGCGGTGGCAGACCGGGAAACCTCACTGATCATCAGCGGCAACGGCGATGTCATCGAACCGGAACACTCGCTCATGGCGATCGGCTCCGGTGGGGCCTACGCACAAGCCGCCGCCAGGGCCCTGCTGGAAAACACAGACCTGGATGCGCGCTCCATCGTCGAGTCGGCCTTGAATATTGCCGGCGACATCTGCATCTATACCAACCGCAAGCTGACGCTGGAGGAGTTGCGTTTCGACCAGGACTGAGCTTGCCGCAGCCGATCCACCCGAACCGCAGTGCATCAAACATGTCTGAAATGACCCCCAGAGAAATCGTCCAGGAACTGGACAAGCACATCATCGGCCAGGATGCCGCCAAGCGCGCCGTGGCCATTGCCCTGCGTAATCGTTGGCGACGAATGCAGGTCCCGGCCGCCCTGCGCGCCGAAATCACCCCGAAAAACATCCTCATGATCGGCCCCACCGGGGTCGGCAAGACCGAGATCGCCCGGCGCCTGGCGCGTCTGGCGAACGCGCCCTTCATCAAGGTCGAAGCCACCAAGTTCACCGAGGTCGGCTATGTCGGTCGCGACGTGGAATCCATCATTCGCGATATGGTCGACGCGGCAATCAAGATGGCCCGCGAGGCCGAAATGCGGAAAGTCCGCCACCGGGCCGAGGACGCCGCGGAAGAGCGCATCCTGGACGTGCTGTTGCCGGCACCCCGCGGCCTGATGGCGGGCGAGCAGCCGGTCGTGCAGGAATCCGACACCCGCCAGAAATTCCGCAAGCGCCTGCGAGAAGGCCAGCTCGACGACACGGAGATCGAGATCGAGGTTTCCGCCGTGCCGATCGGCGTGGAGATCATGGCACCGCCCGGCATGGAGGAGATGACCAGCCAGCTGCAAAGCATGTTCCAGAACATGGGCGGCAACCGCACGCGCACCCGCAAGCTGCGGATTCGCGATGCCCGCAAGCTGCTCTGCGACGAAGAAGCGGCGAAGATGATCAATGAGGAGGATCTGAAACACCGTGCCCTGGAAAATGCCGAGCAGAACGGTATCGTCTTCATCGACGAAATCGACAAGGTGACCCGCCGCGGGGAAAGCAGCGGACCGGATGTCTCGCGCGAGGGCGTGCAGCGGGACCTGTTGCCGCTGGTGGAAGGCTGCACCGTCTCGACGAAGCACGGCATGGTGAAGACCGACCATATCCTGTTCATCGCCTCGGGCGCCTTCCACCTCTCCAAGCCTTCCGATCTGATCCCCGAGCTGCAGGGCAGGCTCCCCATCCGCGTCGAACTGGATGATCTGGGTACGGCGGAATTCGTGCGCATACTTACCGAACCGGATGCCTCGCTGACCGAGCAGTACAGCGCCCTGATGGCCACCGAAGAAGTGGAATTGCGCTTTACCGAAGACAGCATCGTGCGACTCGCGGAAATGGCCACCCTCATCAACGAGCGCACGGAGAATATCGGTGCCAGGCTCCTGCATACCGTGATGGAGCGGCTGCTGGAGACGGTCTCCTTCGAGGCCACTGAACGGTCCGGCAGCTGTATCAGCATCGATGCGGCCTACGTGGACGAACACCTCAGCGCGCTGGTGAAGGACGAGGACCTCAGCCGGTATATACTGTAATAGTGGTGCCGCTCATGGAACCGGCACCGCGACCCATCAATTCGAGGGAATCATGACTGCAACACACAAACCAACCGAGATCGGCCTGCACCAAAAATCACGCGTACTGGAAATCAAGTTCGAAGATGGCAAGCACTTCGAGCTCAGCTACGAATTCCTGCGAGTCCACTCGCCTTCCGCCGAGGTCCAGGGACATGGCCCGGGCCAGGGAGTGCTGCAGCTGGGCAAGGAGGACGTCATGATCAACCGCATTGAGCCCGTCGGTAACTATGCCATCCAACCGTATTTCGATGACGGCCACGAGACCGGCATTTATTCCTGGGAGACCCTGTATGACATGGGCAAGAACCGGGACAAATACTGGCGGGAATATCTGCAGAAGCTGGAGGCGGCCGGCTACCAGCGCAAGCAGCCGGAGTA
>Ga0210124_1000063_pt1 | contig 63452 bp, 58 predicted proteins | sample Muzzi_PWC_D2_FD_185554 | JGI IMG/M metagenome (GOLD analysis project Ga0210124, IMG submission 185554) | Wetland microbial communities from San Francisco Bay, California, USA, that impact long-term carbon sequestration - Muzzi_PWC_D2 (SPAdes) | ecosystem: Environmental > Aquatic > Marine >...
GCGGGGCCTACGTGGACTGCCTCGGGACCGGCACCCAGGTGGGCGGCCAGGCGGTGTACGAGGACAAGCTCTACGACTTCCACGGCTTCGGCGCCCACCCCCTCAAGGCGGTCCGGTACGCCGTGGTGGAAATCCGCGACGCGGCCACCGACGCCGTGGTGGCCACCGCCCGCACCGACGCGCGGGGCACCTTCTGCGCCGCGCTGGGGGCCGGCACGGCGCCGACCCAGGCCTACGCCCGGGTGAAGGCCGACGCCGCCGCCCCGGGGGGCAACACGAAGGTGATCGACTACAACGGCGACACCTACGCCGCCGACAGCGACCCCACCCGGGTCCGCGCCGGCGAGATCAACATCCTGCCCCGCCTGGTGGTGCGGGAGGACACCCCGTGGAAGACCAACGGCTTCTTCGGCTCGGTGAGCTTCGCCGGGGGAGCGTTCAACATCCTGGACGTGACGATCGGCGGGATGACCTTCGTCAAGACGCGCTGGGGGCGCGACCTGCCCGACCTCCAGACGGCCTGGCAGGACAGCCAGTTCCAGGGCCTCGGGACCTTCTTCAGCCCGCCCCTCAACCTGATCCACGTCAAGGGCACGGTGCTCAACGACTCCGACGAGTACGACGACGACATCATCCTCCACGAGTTCGGCCACTTCGTGATGCACAGCCTGTCCACCGACAGCTCGCCGGGGGGGACCCACTACATCAACGGCAACACCCAGGACACCCGCCTGGCGTGGTCGGAGGGGTGGGCCAACTTCTTCTCCGGCCTGGTGCGGGACGCCGACCCGGGCGGGTTCTCCAACGTCTCCGGGGTGCGGGCCTCGTTCGTGGACGCCCTGTTCACCGAAAAGCAGGCGCGGGCGGTGCGCTTCGCCTTCGAGATGCAGACCCCCCAGGCCTACGTCCCGGACGACCAGACCCCGGCCAACGACCCGGTGTCGGTCACCCCGGAGCTGTTCAAGGACCGGGTCAAGTACGGCACCAGCGAGGTCTCGGTAGCTGCGGCGCTGTGGGACATCTACGCGGGCGTGGGGGCGGTCCCCGGCATCGGGCGGGACGGCATCCTGGCCGTGATCGAGCAGATGAAGGCCGACGCCCCGGCGGAGGTGAGCTTCGCCAGCTTCTGGGACGCCTTCGAGCGGATCTACCCGGCGGAGGCGGCCCAGTTCACGGGGGACCTGGTGGACGACCGGCTCATGGCCCTGGACGACGACGCCCGCGGCGCCGACGACACCCCGGCCGAGCTGGACGGCCTCGCCGGGCCGGGGCTGGAGGCCCAGCTGGCGGCCCACCAGTTCGTGAACCTGGTCCCGGGGTTCACGGCGGCGCCCAGCCGGGGCCACACCCTGTACCCGGAGGGCGACGTGGACCTGTTCCGGCTCAAGGTGGAGCAGGCGGGGACCTTCGAGATCACCACCACGAACCTGAACGACGGCGCCGACACGATGCTGCGTATCCTGGACCAGGACGGGGTGCCGTTGCCCGTCCCGGAGGCCGAGAGCGACAACTACATCCCCTACGTGATCGGGGCCCGTTTCTTCGACACCGACCATCCCGAAGGGGTGGTGGTGACCCGCTCCTTCCTGGACTACGGCGGCCACTGCGGCGGCGTGCTGCTCCAGTACCGCACCGACACCGCCTCGGTGAGCAACTGCCCCCCCAACGCCGCCAACCCACCCTCCGTCACCGAGATCGCGGCCCTGGGCGCGGCGGCCTACGACACCGAGTACCTGGCCTCGCAGGTCACGGTGGACCTGGCGGCCGGGACCTATTACGCCGAGGTCACCCGCTCGGCGTCCGCGCCCTCCTCGGCGGGGGCGTTCGGGGGCTACGACCTGGAGGTGGCGGGGCTTCCTTCCCCTTAGCGCCCCGGGGCCTTGCGGGGCGGCGCCCCGGCCTTGATGCCCAGGGGGTGAGGTGTGCTACCCTCAGCGCCCGCGTGCCGCGTCCTGCGTGCGGGGGGACGCCCGCGCGGCCCGCGCAGCGCCCGAACGCACCTGCCCCTGAGGAACCCGTGTCCTGGTTTCGACGCAAGTTCGGCAAGATCTCCGCCTCCGGTGGCGAGAAGACCCAGATCCCCGAGGGCTTCTGGCTCAAGTGCAACGGCTGCAAGGAGATCATCTACCGCAAGGAGGTGGACAACAACTACAAGGTCTGCCCCAAGTGCGACTACCACTTCCCCATCCCGGTGGACGCCCGCATCAGCCTGATCTGCGACCCGGGATCGTTCAAGGAGTGGGGGGCCGAGCTCAAGCCCAAGGACCCGCTGGGCTTCAAGGACACCGTCCGCTACCGGGAGCGGATCAAGCGGGCCCAGAAGAAGACCGGCCAGAACGACGCCATCGTCACCGGGGACGCCACCATCTGTGGCCACCCCGCCGCCGTGGGGGTGATGAACTTCGCCTACCTGGGCGGCAGCATGGGCTCGGTGGTGGGGGAGCGCGTGACCCGCGCCGCCGAGCGCTGCCTGGAGCGGCGGGTGCCCCTGGTGCTGTTCTCCGCCTCCGGCGGCGCCCGGATGCAGGAGGGCATCTTCTCCCTGATGCAGATGGCCAAGACCAGCGCCGCCGTGGGCAAGCTGCGGGAGGCGCGGGTCCCCTACGTGTCCGTGCTCACCGACCCCACCTTCGGCGGCGTGGCGGCCAGCTTCTCCATGCTGGGGGACGTGAACATCGCCGAGCCCGGGGCGCTGATCGGCTTCGCCGGGCCCCGGGTGATCGAGCAGACGATCAAGCAGCAGCTCCCGGAAGGGTTCCAGCGCTCCGAGTTCCTGCTGGAGCACGGGATGATCGACATGATCGTCGACCGCAAGTCCCTCCGGGACACCCTGGGCCGCCTGCTGGCGTTCTTTGGCCTCCCCGGATCGCAGCAGCCGGGTTGATCCGCGCGAGGACCGGGGCCCCCGGGCGCCCGAGCCGCCCCGCCGCATCGCGGCCCGCGCGGACGTAGACGCCTGGCTCGCGCACCTGACCCGCTTCGGCATCAAGCTGGGCCTGGAGAGCGTCGGGCGGCTGCTGGCGGCCCTGGGCGACCCCCACCTGCGCTTCCCCTCGGCCCACGTGGCCGGCACCAACGGCAAGGGCTCCACGGCCGTGTTCCTGGACGGCTTGCTGCGGGCCCGGGGGCTGTCCGTGGGGCGCTACACCTCGCCCCACCTGGAGGACTTCCGCGAGCGCATCGCGGTGAACGGCCGCCCCATCGCCGACCGGGACCTGGTGCGGCTCACGGCCCGTGTGGCGGCGGCCGCCGCCGGGGCCGACCCGCCCCCCACCTTCTTCGAGGCCGCCACCGCCATCGCCTTCGCCCGCTTCGCGGGACGCGAGGGCACCCGTCCGGTGGACGCCGCCGTGGTGGAGGTGGGCATGGGGGGGCGCTTCGACGCCACCAACGTCCTGGTGCCCCGCGTCTGCGTCATCACCAACGTGACCCTGGAGCACACCGCCTACCTGGGGCCCACGGTGGCCGCCGTGGCGGGGGAGAAGGCCGGCATCGTCAAGCCCGGGGTGCCCGTGGTGACGGGGGCGGACGGAGAGGTCCTGGCGGTGATCCGGGCCCGGGCCGCGGAAGTCGGGGCGCCCTTGGGCATCCTGGGGGCGGACTTCGCCCTGGAGCCGGAGGCGGGGGGCACCCTGGCCTACCGGGGGCCGTGGGGGGCGTACCGGGGCCTGCGCCCGGGGCTGGCGGGGGCCCACCAGCGGGCCAACGCGGCCCTGGCGGTGGCGGCGGCGGAGCGTTTTCTCGGGGGGCGGCTCGACGAGCCGGCGGTGCGGCGGGCCCTGGCGGGAGCGCGCTGGCCGGGGCGGCTGGAGCGGGTCCGGAGCCGTCCCGCCGTGGTGCTGGACTGCGCCCACAACGGCGCCGCCGCCCGGGCCCTGGCCCGGCACCTGGAGGCCACGGCCGCCGAGGGGCCCCTGTGGCTTGTGCTGGGGGTGCTGGCGGACAAGGACTTCGAGGCCGTGCTGGAGCCCTTAAGGCCCCTGGCGCGGCGCGTGATCGTGACCGCCCCGGACAGCGACCGTGCGGGGGACCCGGCGGCCCAGGCGGCCGCCGCGGCGAAGGCCGGGACCCCGGCCGGGGTCGTCCTGCCGGTGTCGGCGGCGGTGGACGCCGCCGTGCGGGAGGCGGCCGCGGCCGGGGGGCGGGTGGTGGTGACGGGTTCGATCTACACCGTGGGTGAGGCCCGCGCCCACCTGCGCGGCGCCGCCCGGGCCGCATGACGGCGGGGCGGGGGCGCTGGGCCGGCGCCGCCCTGGGGGCCCTGCTGGCCGCCGCGCCCGCCGGGCCGGGCCATGCCTTCACCCTGGAGGAGCGGGCCGCCGCGCGGCTGCCGGCCGAGATCCGGCTCGAGGCCGACACCCTGCACTACGACCGGGCCGCCGACCGCATGGACGCCACCGGCCACGTGCGCGCCACCCGGGGCACCACCACCCTCACCGTGGACCGCCTGATCTGGGAACGGGCCACCGGGGTGGTGACCGCCGAGGGCGACGTGACGATCACCGACGGCGACAGCCGACTGGACGCCGACGCCATCGTGTGGCGCCTGGACGGGCAGACCGGCGAGGTGCGGGGCGGGCGCCTGGTGCTGGAGGGGCGCTACCACCTGGAGGGGGAGCGCATGCGCCGGGTGGGGCCCGACGTGTACACGGTGGAGGCGGGGCTGTTCTCCACCTGCCCGTGCCGGCCCGGGGGGCGGCGGGCCTGGTCGGTCACGGCCCGGGACATCCGCATGCGGGTGCCGGGCACCCTGGTGGCGCGCTCGGTGCGGTTTCGGGTGGCGGACGTGCCGGTGGTCTACCTGCCGGTGTTCCTGTTCCCCACCTCGGCCCGCCAGACCGGCCTGCTGATGCCGGGGGTGGGGTGGGACACCCGCGACGGGGCCCGCTTCGAGCAGCCGTTCTACTGGGCCATCGACCCCTCCCACGACCTGACGGTCTCCATGGACCTGCGCTCCCGGCGCGGCCTCGGCGGCGGCCTCTGGTACCGCTACATGGCTTCCCGCGCCACCCGGGGCGACGTGCGGCTCTACTCCCTCTCCGACCGGCGTACCGGCCGGGTGCTGTCGGAGGGGCACTGGCACCACGCCACCCGCCGGGGCGGGGGGTGGACGTGGCACGCCGACGTGAACGCCGTGAACAACCGGGACTTCCTGCGGGACCTCTCCACCGGCACGGAGCTGCGCACGGCCGACCGGCTGGAGTCGAACCTGTACGCCATCCGGCCGCAGAACAACGGCGCCCTGATGCTCCTGGCCCGGCAGACCACGAACCTGATCGCCTCGTCGGATACCACCGTGCAGCAGCTGCCGCGCCTGCGGGCGGAGCGTTACCCGGTGCGGGTGGGACGGCTGCCGGTGTGGGCGTCCGGGTCCCTGGACGGCACCTACCTGTACCGCGCCTCGGGGGCGCGGGCGGTGCGGGCGGAGGCGGCGCCGGAGCTGGCGGCCCGGGTGCCCTTGTGGGGCGGGCGCCTGACGGCCGTGCCCCGGGCCGGGGCGCGGCTGATCCGCTACAGCCCCGGGGCCGGGGGGCCCGGCGACCGGTTGACCGAGGCCTACCCGATGTCGGTGAGCGTCTCCGGGCGGGCCGTGGGAAGGCTGTTCGGACGCGCCCACATGCTGGCGCCGGAGCTGCGCTACCGGTACGTGCCGGTGAACCGGGCCGCCGTGGACCCGTTCGACGCCCTGGAGGAGCTCTCGACCGAGCACGAGGCCGGCGCCCGCCTGCTCCAGGCCCTGGGGCCCGTGCGCTGGCGCCTGGGGGCCTCCTACGACCTGGAGGAGGGCCACGCCCTGCCGTACCGCTCGGAGGTGGACCTGCACGCCGGGCGGGCGGGGGACGTGCACCTGGACACCTTCCACGCCGCCGACACCGGGCACCTGGAGCGCCTGGTGGCCGACTGGCGGGTAGGGGGGCGGTGGGTCACGCTGGCGGCGGGGACCGTGCTGGACCGGGGCACGGTGGGGGTGGGCACGCCCCTGGACGGCACCACCCTCCTGGGGACCCCCACCGGGGCCCACACGGGCTTCCACACCGTGGGCCTGGCACTGGGGCCGTGGCGGGGCCTGGGGCTCACCCACCGCTCCTATTACGACCAGCGCGACGGGCGCATGGCCGAGGCCCGCTACGGCATGCGCTTCCAGGGCACCTGCTGGGTGGCCGAGGTGGTCTACGTGGACCTGCCCACCCGCAACCTGATCGAGTTCCACATCGGCCCCGAGGGGCCGCCCCCGGCGCCCCAGGTGCCCCGGGAGGTCCGCCAGCCCCTGTTCGGCGTCGAGTGACCCGGCGTGAAAACGCGTTACGATAGGGCCCGCCATGCTCGCCGCGCTGCTGCTGTTCGTGAGCTCCCTGGCCATCATCCTGGTCGGGTGCCACGTGTTCACGAACGGCGTGGAGTGGCTCGGCAAGCGCCTGGGGGTGTCGGACGGGGTGGTGGGGAGCATCTTCGCCGGGGTGGGCACGGCCCTGCCGGAGACCATGATCCCGTTCATCGCGGTGTTCTTCGGGGCCACGGCGGCGAGCGAGGAGATCGGGGTGGGGGCCATCGTGGGGGCGCCGTTCATGCTCGCCACCCTCACCCTGCCCCTGGGGGCCCTGGGGGTGCTGCTGTTCACGCGCCTGGGGCGGCGCCAGCCGTTTTTGAACCTGGACACGCGGCAGGTGGACCTGGAGCTGCGCCTGTTCCTGCTGGCCTACTCCCTGGCGATGCTGGCGGTGTTCCTGCCGTTCAAGCCGGTGCGGGTGGGGGTGGCGGTGTTCCTGGTGCTGGCCTACGCGTACTACGTGCGCAAGACCGTCCTGGAGGAGACCAACGTCCACGACGAGACGTTGCCGCCCCTGTTTCTGGCCTCCCGCACCGACCGGCCGCCCTACCTGCTCATTGCGGTGCAGGTGGGGGTGGCCCTGGCGGCCATCGTGGGAGGCGCCCACCTGTTCGTGGGGGCGGTGGGGGAGCTCGCCTTGTGGGCGGGCATCTCGCCGTTGATCCTGTCGCTGCTCATCACCCCCGTGGCCACGGAGCTGCCGGAGAAGATGAACAGCCTCATCTGGCTCTACCAGCGCAAGGACCAGATGGCCGTGGGGAACATCACCGGGGCGATGGTGTTCCAGAGCACCTTCCCGGTGGTGATCGGCCTGCTGGGCACGCCGTGGCTGCTGGAGCGGCGGGTGCTGGTGTCGGCCGGGATGTCCATCTTCACCGCGGCGCTGCTGCTCACCATGCTGCGCCTGACGGGGGGCCTCAGGCCGCGCCACCTGCTCATGGGGGCCGCCTTCTACCTGGCCTACGCCCTCTACGTGCTGCGGTGAGGGGGGGGGCGGCAGGGAGGCGGGCGTGCGGATGATCCTGGCCCTGGGGCTGGCCGGATTCGCCGGGGCGGTGGCGCGCTTCTTGGTGACGGGCTGGGTGCACCGCCTGCTGCCGGCGGCGTTCCCGTTCGGCACCCTGGCGGTGAACGTGGCCGGGTCGCTGCTGCTGGGGGCGGTGTTCGAACTGGGCACGGCCCGGGGCGCCCTGTCGCCGGAGCTGCGCCTGGTGCTGGGGGTGGGCTTTCTGGGAGCGTTCACCACCTTCTCCAGCTTCAGCCTGGAGACCCTGAACCTGGTGCGGGAGGGGAGCGTGGCGCTGGCGGGCGCCAACGCGGCGGCCAACCTGGTGCTGTGCCTGATCGCCGTATGGATGGGCGTCGTCCTGGTGCGGCTGGTGGGCTAGGCGGAAGAGCAAGGGGAGAATCACCATGCGGGTCGCCGGAACCATGCTGCTGATGCGCATCTTCGTCGCGGAGTCGGACCACCACCACGGCCGGCCCCTCTACCTGGCGATCCTGGAGACCCTCAAGGGGGCCGGCATCCGGGGCGGCACCGCCCTGCGGGGCATCGCCGGCTTCGGCGCCCACACGCCCCTGCACACCGACCGGATCCTGCGGCTGGCCCAGGACCTGCCGGTGGTGGTGGAGACGGTGGACAGCGAGGAGAAGATCCGCGCCGTCCTGCCCCAGGTGGAGGCGATGGTGGAGAGCGGCCTGATCACCTTCGAGCGCGTGGAGGTGATCCGCTACGCCCACCCCAAGCAGGGGGAGACGTAGGGCCCCTTCAGCGCCCGTTCAGGGACCAGTCGTAAGGGAGGTAGCCCGCGATGCGCGCCGGGGGCGGGTCCGCCTGCGGGGCGTGGTGCTTCAGGAAGCGCACCACCCCGGCCTCGCCGCCGAAGTCCGCCTCGAACCAGTCGAAGATGCGCGACACCGTCACCGCCCCGGCCCCGCGCATGCCCTTGGTCGGGTTTGCGAGGAAGCGGCGCGCCTGGTCGTCGAGCTGGGCGTCCAGGCGGGCGGGGTCGTAGGCCTCGGGGCGCAGGTCGGGGCACGACAGGGACGCGCACACGATGGCCAGGTGGACCCGCGGCTCCCCCATGGGGCGCAGGATGCGGTGCTCCACCTCGTCCAGGGTCACCTCCCGGCCCCCCACCACCCCCGCCGTGCGCTTCCAGACCGGGCGGAACAGGCTGCCGGCGTCCTTGATGGAGCCGGTGACGCCGGTGTCGAGCACGGTCTTCACGGCCAGCAGGTTGTAGGCGTTGATCCAGAAGGCCAGGCGCTCGGCCCGGGTGGCGAGGCGGGCCGGGTCGAACCCCGCCAGGGCGGCCACGGCTCTGGGGTGGTCCGGGTCGGCCTTCCAGGCGGCGTAGTCCACCTGGTTCAGGGCGATGCCGTGGGTCGTGCCGGGGGCCACGTGGCGGTGCAGCAGCCGGTCCAGGGGCCCGAGGTCGGGCATCTCCGCCGCCGCCGGGGCGGCCAGCGCCAGGGCGAGGCCGAGGGCCAGCAGGGCGGACTTCAGCGGGTGAAGGCGAGCCACCGGGTCATCCACTTCTTCACGGTGGGGGTCAGGCGGCCCCGGTTGTAGGCGTCGGCCACCTTCTTCCAGATCTCCCCGTGGGTGGGGTAGGGGTGGATCGTGCTCCCGATCGCCTTCAGGCCGATGCCGTGGGTGACGGCGAGGGCCATCTCGCCGATCAGGTCGCCGGCGTGGTCCGCCACCACCGTGGCCCCCAGGATGCGGTCGGTGCCGCGCTTGAGGTACACCCGGGCGTAGCCCTCGTCGTCGGCGTCCAGGCGGCTGCGGTCGTTGGAGGCGGTATCCACCTCCACGATGTCCACGGCGACGTCCCCGGCGGCGGCCTCGGCCTCGGTCAGGCCGACGTGGGCCACCTCGGGCTGGGTGTAGGTGGCCCACGGCATCACCAGCCGCGAGGCGTCCTGGCGGCCGTGGAACAGGGCGTTGGCCAGGACGATGCGGGCGCAGGCGTCGGCGGCGTGGGTGAACTTGTGGGGGTGGCAGACGTCGCCGGCGGCGAAGACCCGGGGGTTGGCGGTGCGCAGGCGGGCGTCCACCCGCACCCCCCGGCGCGTGTCGTAGTCCACCCCGGCCGCCTCCAGCCCCAGGCCCTCCACGTTGGGGGCGCGGCCGGCGCCCACCAGGACGGCGTCGGTGGCGAGCTCCTCGTCGCGCCCGTCCCGGGCCAGCACCAGGACCTTCGCCCCGCCCCGGGCTTCGGCCCGCACCAGGCGCGCCCCGGTGCGGACCTCCACGCCGTCCCGCTCCAGGGCGCGGTGCAACACGGCGGCGGCGCGGACCTCCTCCCGCACCAGGATCCGGTCGGCCTGCTCCACCAGGGTCACCCGGGACCCGAAGCGGGCGAAAGCCTGCCCCAGCTCCACGCCGATGGGCCCCGACCCCACCACGGCGAGCCGCTCCGGCAGCGCCTCCAGGTCGAACACGGTCTCGTTGGTGAGGGGTCGCAGCGCCGCCAGGCCGGGGACGTCGGGCAGGGCCGGGCGGGCCCCGGTGGCGATCACGGCGCGGGCGAAGCGAAGCTCGGCGTCGCCGACGGCGATGCGGTCGGGACCGGTGAAGCGGCCTTCGCCCAGAAACACGTCCACCCCCAGGTCGGCGAACCGGTGGGCGCTGTCGTGGTGGGCCAGCTCGGCGCGCACCCGGTACATGCGCTCCATGACCCGGGCGAAGTCCACGGCCACCGGGCCGGCGGTCACCCCGAAACGCCCCGCCTCCCGCGCCTCGGCGGCGGCGCGGGCGGCCCGCAGCAGGCCCTTGGAGGGGACGCAGCCCACGTTCAGGCAGTCGCCCCCCAGGCGGTGGCGCTCGATCAGGGCCACCCGGGCCCCCAGGCCCGCGGCGCCGGCGGCGCACACCAGCCCGGCGGGGCCGGCGCCGATCACCACCAGGTTGTAGGGCCCGGCGGGGCGGGGGTTCTCCCACCCCTCCGGCGCCACCCGGCCGGTCCACGTGGTCCGATGGGCGGCGCGGCGGTCGGGCTCGGGGGGGGCGTCGGTTCGGTTCGGCGTCATGGGTCGTGGGTCCTTGCAAGACGGGGGGCAGGCGGCCCCCCGACGGTCAACCGGGCGCGGCGCGGGATCATTCCCCGGAGGGTGTCGGGAGGCCCGGGCCGCGTGCCCATTCTCGCGCGTTCGGCGCGGGCCCCGCCAGGGGCCCGGGAGATCCGGCGGTGGACCCGCGCCGGAAAAAACCGGACAATTTTTTAGGTTTTTGTTACTTTTTCGCTTGACACCTCCATTCTTGTCTGCAAGGCTCCATGCGTGCCGTGCGGCGACCCGCACTCGGGCGCGCACTGGGCCGGCATCGGGAGACGCGCGTGGAAGACGGCTTCACAAACCGGCAGGTGGCCGCGATCACGGGCGTGACCCCGCGTCAGCTCGTGTACTGGCGCAAGACCGGCCTGATCGAGCCGTCCGATACCACCCCCGGCGGCCACGCACGGTACTCCTTCAAGGATTTGATCGCACTCAAGACGGCCAAGCGGTTGATCGACGCGGGCGTGTCCGTCCAGCGCATCCGCAAGGCCATCGCGTCGTTGGTCCGCTTCCTCCCCCACGTGGGCCGGCCCCTGGCCGAGCTGTCCCTGGTCGCCACCGGCGACGTGGTGCTCGTTCTGCACCGGGGCACCGCGTTCGAGGCCCTGACGGGGCAGGAGTGGATCCTTCAAGTGGCCGACCTGGAGCGGGACGTGGCCCGGATTCGGGAGAGGGAACGGGCCGCGCCCCTCCAGGGCGACCTGTTCGCCGCGCTGGATGGCGCGGCGCTCGACCTGACCGGCTGACGCGCGGCGCCGCCGCGCCGCCGCCGGTGAGAGGGAAATCTGCACGAAACGCCCGGCCTGCGCCGTCCCCCGTCGGCGCGGCCCGAGCCCGTCGGGCCGCCGCCGCGACGGTGGCGGCACCCGGCAGAGGGAGGGGGTCTATGGAAATCATCGCGATCGCCAACCAGAAGGGGGGGTGCGGAAAGACCACGACCGCCATCAACCTGGCCGCGGCGCTCGGCCGCCGCGGGGAACGGGTGCTGCTGGTGGATATGGATCCCCAGGGCCACGCCTCCCTGGGCCTGGGGCTGCGCTGCGAGGAGCGCCCGGGCCTGTACGAGGTGTTCCTGCGGGAGGTGACCCTGCCCGAGGTGATCGTGCCCGGGGTGGCCCAGGGGGTGGACCTGGTGCCCGGCACCATCTCCCTGGCCGCCGTGGAGCACCTGCTGGCGGAGACGCCGGAGCGGGAGTGGCGCCTGGCCTCCCACCTCGCCCAGGTGGAGGACGGCTACACCTATGCCGTGGTGGACTGCCCGCCGTCCCTGGGACTCTTGGCCTTCAACGCCCTGCGCGCCGCCGACCGGGTGGTGGTGCCCATCGAGATCAGCGCCTTCTCCCTGGACGGGGTGGAGCGCCTGAGCGAGACGGTGGACCTCCTGGCCGAGCGCTACCACACCGAGCTGCCGATCACGGTGCTGCCCACCATGGTGGACCTCCGGCCCCGCTTCACCCGCGACATGCTCCGGGAGCTGAAGGACCTGTTCCCCGACACCCTCGCCGAGAGCTGCGTCCACTACACCGTGCGCCTGAAGGAGGCGGCCCGGGCGGGGCGCCCCATCTTCGACCAGGACGCCGAGAACATCGCCGCGCTGGACTACGACCGGCTGGCCCGGGAGCTGATGGGCGAGCGCGTGGGCCGCGTGACCGTCACGGCCTTCCGCGGCACCGGCAAGGGGCGCTCCGCCGGCGCCGCCGCCACGCGGCCCGAAGCGGCCCCGGAGACGGGTCTGGTGGGCAGCGACGGGCGGCGCTACGCCCCGGTGGCCCTGGATGATCCCGACGCCGACGCCGACGCCGAAGTCGATGCCGAGGGCGCGACGGACCCGTGGGACACGGCGGACCGGGGCGAGGCCCCGGAGGCGCCGGACACCGGGGACCTCGAGGACCCGGCGGAGGCGGCCCGCGAGGCCGCCGCGCCGGAGCCGGAGGACGCGGACATCGAGGACCCCGCGACCGACGCCGGGGACGACGGGGCGGAGATCGTGCGCGCCATCGAGGCGGCGGTCGAGGCCGCCCCGCTCGAGGCCGAGCCGGCCCTGAACGCCATCCCGCGAGACGCCATCCCGGAAGCGGCCATCCCGGAAGACGACCCGCCGGAGGACGCGGCGGCGAAGGACGCGGCCCCGGCCGAGCCGGGCGGGGCCTTCGCCCTGCGCACCTCGGTGGAGCTGGCGGCGCGCCGCGCGTCCGAGGCCGAGGACGGCCCCACCCTTTCCGAGGTGATCCTGGACTTCTCCGGCCTCAAGGGCCGCCGGGTCCAGGTGGCCGGCGACTTCAACGACTGGATTCCGGACCGGGGCATCACCACCCGCGCCCAGGGCGGCCGGGTCAGGAAGGTGATGCGCCTCAGGCCGGGCGCCTACCAGTACCGGGTGATCGTGGACGGCGTGTGGCAGGAGGACCCCGGCAACCCGGAGCAGGTGCCCAACATCTACGGGGGCAACAACTCCCTGCTGAACGTCGATACGGCGCCGCCGACCTGCTGACACCATGGGTCGCGTCGCACAGGCCTCCGGCCGCTCCCGGGAGCGGCTGGAGCGGATCAGCCACCACTTCCTGAGCGGACCCGACGAACGGTCCGCCGCGGGCGGAAGGACGCCGCCGCTGATCCCGGTGTTGGCCGCGCCGGGGGCGGACCTCCCGCTTGCACTTCTCCCGCAGGCCTTCCTCGCCCGAGGAAGGTCGTCCGCTGTCCTGGACGCTCGGAGGGGCGTCCGGACGGCATCCCGCCCCGACCCCTCCGACCCGACCCACCCACAAGCCTCCGCTCCCCCTGCCGTTCGCGGCGGGGGGGGCGGCCCCGCCGACCTGGAGGGGCTGCTGCGGGACGCCGCGGCGCTGGACCCGGCGCCGGACCTGTGCCTGGCGCCCCTGGCCGCCGACGACTGGCCCCTGCCGGGGGGCTTCGGCCGCCCCCTCCTGCTGGCCCGCACCGACCGCGACGGGGTGCGGGAGGCGTACCTGTGCCTCAAGGCCCTGGCGATGGCGGGCCACGCCGGCCCCGTGGGAGTGGTGATGGCCGCCGCCCCGGACGAGGAGGCCGCGCGCCGCCACTTCGACCTGCTGGCCGAGGGCGCCCTGCGCTTTCTGGGGCTGGAGGCGGTGAGCTACGGCTACGCCCCGGAGCCCCCCCCCGCCCACGCCCCGGTGGACCTGCTGGGCCCCGGCCCCGAGGCCCGCCTGGCCGCCGCCCTGGACGGAATCGCACGGCTGCTGGCCACCGATTTGGAGGCCGACCTGGCGCCCGATCGGGCGCCCGAGATGGCGACGGACGCCCCCGCGCCCGCCCCCGCCCCGTGACCGCCCGCCCGATGCCGCTCCGCATCCAGCCCGCGCCCCTGCCCGACGGCGCCGACCTGAGGGACCTGATCCTGGCTTCGCTGGAGCCGGTGCTGGGTCCCGCGGCGGTGCTGGACCCGGCCCTGCCCCTGGAGGGGGCCCCCGCCCTGGTGCTGGACGGGGAGGGGCGGGCCACCCTGGTGAGCTTCGACACGTCCGACCCCGGCCGCGCCCTTCTGGCGGGGTTGGCGGCCCTGGAGGCGGTGGCCGCCGCCGGGCCGTGGCTGGCCGGTCAGCACCCCGCCCTGGCGGAGCCGTCGGCCCTGGAGGGCCTGGGGCTCCTGGTCCTGGGCCCCTCGGCGCCGGTGGGCCTGGCCCGGGCGGGTGCCCCGCCCCGGGTGCGCTTCGGCGCCTTCCGGGCCGTGCGGGTGGGGGACCAGGTGGGCCTCCTGGTGGAGCCCCTGGCGGCCGCCGCGCCGCCTCCGGGCAAGGCGGCCCCGGCGGCGCGGCCGCGGCCGTTCCGCACCGGCTTCGTGTCCCTGTCGGCCGACGAGGCCGCCTTCTTCGAGCGGGTCCCGGGGCCGTAGCCCCGTCCCCGGACCCCCCCTTTCGGCCCTCGCACCCCCCGGCGGGCCGCGCCCACCCCCTGATAGAATGGGCCCCATGGCCCCCGCGCCCACCAACGACGCGCCCGAGCGCATCCGCGCCGACCTGCGGGAGGTCCTCGCCCACCTGCCGGACAGCCCCGGCGTCTACCTGATGAAGGGGGAGCGGGGCGCCGTGCTCTACGTGGGCAAGGCCAAGTCCCTCCGCTCGCGGGTGCGCAGCTACTTCCAGAAGGCGGCAGGCCACACCGCCAAGACCCGCATCCTGGTCCGCAAGATCCGCGATATCGAGACCGTCGTCACCGCCAGCGAGGTGGAGGCGCTGGTGCTGGAGAACAACCTCATCAAGCGCCACCGTCCCCCCTACAACGTCATGCTGCGGGACGACAAGAACTACCCTTACATCCGCCTGTCGGTGAACGAGCCGTTCCCGCGCCTGACGGTGATGCGGCGCGTGAAGGACGACGGCGCCAAGTACTACGGCCCCTACGTGGGGGCCGGGGCCATGCGCCAGACCCTGCGCCTGATCCACGCCCACTTCCCCCTGGCGGACTGCGACATCGTCATCGACGGCACCGCCGACCGGCCCTGCCTCCAGTACCAGATCGGCCGCTGCAAGGCCCCCTGCACGGGCTACCAGAGCCGCGAGGACTACGCCGCCACCGTGCGGGAAGTGCGCCTGTTCTTGGAGGGACGCGACCGGGAGTTGATCCGGGAGATCCAGGGCCAGATGGAGCAGGCCGCCGAGGGTCTGGCCTTCGAGCGGGCGGCGGCCCTGCGCGACCGCATCCGGCAGATCGAGCAGACCCTCACCCGGCAGCGGATCACCACCCCCGGCGGGGGCGAGGTGGACGTGTTCGGCCTGGCCCGGGCCGGGGGGTGGGCCGGCCTCCAGGTGGTGTTCGTGCGGGGCGGCTCCATGGTGGGCACCAAGGCCTTCGTGTGGGAGGACCTGTCCGGGGTGCCGGACGGGGAGGTCTACGGCGCCTTCATCAAGCAGTTCTACGACGGCGGGGTGCCGATCCCGGCGCGCCTGCTGCTGCCGGCCCCGGTGCCCGAGCCCGGGGCCCTCACCGAGTGGCTCTCGTCCCTGCGGGGCAAGGCCTGCCGCATCGAATCCCCCAGCCGGGGCCGGGGCCTGGCCTTGCTTCATCTGGCCGCCGCCAACGCCGAGCGCTCGCTTCAGGCCCGCCTGGAGGCGGAACGGGCCGGGGAGCGGGGCCTGCTGGCGTTGCAGCAGACCCTGCGGCTCGCCCGCACCCCATACCGGGTGGAGGGGTTCGACATCTCCCACATCCAGGGCGACCTCACGGTGGCCTCCCTCGTCGTCTGGGAGGGGGCGGGGCCGAAGAAGGCCGACTACCACCACTTCCGCATCCGCTCCACGGTCGGGCCGGACGACTTCCTGGCCATGGGGGAGGTGGTGGGGCGGCGCTACCGCGGGGTGCTGGAGGCGGGGGAGGACCTGCCGGACCTGATTCTGATCGACGGCGGCCGGGGCCAGGTGGGGGCCGCCTTGAGGGCCCTGGCGGACCTGAAGATCCCGCCGGGGCGCATGCCGGAAGTGGCGGGCCTGGCCAAGGAGCGGGGCGACCGCTTCGAGCGGGTGTTCCGGCCCGGCTGGAAGGAGCCCGTGGTTCTCAAGCCCGGCGCCCCGGCCACCCGCATCCTGCAGCAGATCCGGGACGAGGCCCACCGCTTCGCCGTGACCTACCACCGCAAGCTGCGCTCGCTGCGCCTGAAGGACTCCCTGCTGGACGCCGTGCCGGGCATCGGCCCGGCCCGCAAGCGGGCCCTGCTCACGGCCTTCGGCAGCGTGGAGGGCCTCAAGGGAGCGGGGGAGGAGGCCATCGCGGCGGTGCCGGGGATGAACCGGGCCCTGGCGAAGGCCGTGCGGGAGGCGCTGGCGGCATGAGCCTGGAGGTCGGCTGCCACGTCTCCACCGCCGGCGGGGTGGACAAGGCCCCGGACCGGGGCCGCAAGATCGGCGCCCGCTGCATGCAGGTGTTCACCCGCAACCAGATGTCGTGGAACGCCCGTCCCCTGGAGGACGACGAGGCGGCGGCCTTCGCCGCCCGGCGCGCCGCCTGCGGCATCGGCACGGTGATGAGCCACGACGCCTACCTGATCAACCTCTGCTCCCCGGACGCCGACAAGCACGCCCGGTCCGTGGCCGCCTTCGAGGCCGAGATCGCCCGCTGCGACCGCCTGGGGATCGAGCTGCTCAACTTCCATCCCGGGGCCCACATGGGGGCCGGCGTGGAGGCCGGGGTGCGGCGCCTGGCCGACACCCTGAACGGCATCTGCGACCGCCACCCGGACAGCCCCGTCCGGCTCGTGCTGGAGACCGTGGCGGGGCAGGGGAGCACGATCGGGCGCTCGTTCGCCGAGCTGGCGGACGTGCTGGGGCGCCTGGAACGGCCGGAGCGCTTCGGGGTGTGCGTGGACACCGCCCACGTGTTCGCGGCGGGCTACGACATCGCCACCGACGCGGGCTGGGAGGCCACCTGGGCGGAGTTCGAGGCCGAGCTGGGGTTGGAGCGGCTGTGCGCCTTCCACGTCAACGACAGCAAGGTGCCCTTGGGGTCCCTGGTGGACCGCCATGCCCTCATCGGGCGCGGGGAGATCGGCCCGGGGGCCTTCGCCCGCCTGGTGACGGACCCCCGCACCCGGGGCGTGCCCATGTTCCTGGAGACCCCCGCCGGGGAGTCGGGCTATGCCAGGGAGATCCGGTGGCTCCAGGCCACGGCCGCCGGCAAGGCCCCGAAGCTGCCCCACATCCGGGAGCAGAAGCGGGGATATTAGGGGCCACGGGCCCCGCGGTGTCCGCGCAGGCTCCCCCGCAACGACCCGGCGGTGGGCGGCCACTGCCGGGCGGACCGGCGGCGCCCCACCGGGCCCAGGCAGGAGACACGGGCCCCCCGAAGGCCCCGACAGGACGACGATGCGCCTGATCCACCTCACCGACACCCACCTGACCGCAGCGCCGGAGGGCACGCTCAAAGGGGTGGTGGTGCGGGACGCCCTGGCGCGGGTGCTGGACCTGGTGCGGGCGCACGAGCCGGAGCCGGCGGCGTTCCTGCTGACCGGGGACCTCTCCGAGGACGAGACCAAGGAGTCCTATAGGGTCCTATCGAACCTGTTGGCGCCCTTCGGCCGGCCGGTACTGGCCCTGGCGGGGAACCACGACGACCCGGCGGCGATGGGCCAGGCTTTTCAAGAGGTTGGCAACCGCGTGCGGCTCGAGCGCAGCCACTTCCTGGGGCCGTGGCACGTCCTGCTGGCCGACACCCGGGTGGCGGGGGCGGTGGGGGGCGCCCTGTCGGCTGCGGAGCTGGCCTTCCTGGACGGGACCCTGGCGGCGCGCCCCGACCGGCCCACGCTGTTGGCCCTGCACCACCCGCCCCTCGCCACGGGCAGCGCCTGGATGGACGCCATCGGCCTGGAGAGCCCGACCGACCTGCTGGACCTGGTCGCCCGCCACCGGCAGGTGCGCTGCGTGGTGTGGGGCCACGTCCACCAGGAGCAGGACGCGACCCGGGACGGGGTCCGGTTCCTGTCCTCCCCCGCCACCAGCATCCAGTTCACCCCCGGGGCCGCCGAGTTCACCCTGGACGCGCGTCCGGCCGGCTACCGCTGGATCGACCTGGGGCCGGACGGGACGGTGGCCACGGGGGTGCGCCGCCTGCCGGAGGGCGGGTAGGGGGTACCTTCGCATTTTCCGGGACCCCGGCTATCCTTGGGGCTTCGCGGACCCCGAGGAGCCATGCAGCGCGGAGCCTGATGCAAAAGGACGCCCGATACCTCGCCAACGTGCGGGCCCAGTACGAGGCCCTGCCGTACCCCGCCCGCGACCCCAAGGAGGAGCGGGAGCGACTCATCAACCCGTCCTCCGAGCGGCTTTCCAACCTCAACCACTTCTGCTTCAAGGGCCGCCAGGACTTCCGGGCCTTCCGCGCCCTGGTGGCCGGGGCCGGCACCGGCGACGGCACGATCTACCTGGCCGAGCAGCTGAAAGCGCTGCCCGGGGCCCGGGTGGTTTCCATCGACGTGAGCGCCGCCAGCAACGACGTGGCCCGGGCCCGGGCCCGGGTGCGGGGCCTGAGGAACATCACCTTCCTGCACGGCTCGCTGCTGGACTTGGCCGCGATGGACCTGGAGCCGTTCGACTACGTGAACTGCACCGGCGTGCTGCACCACCTGGCGGACCCGGACGAGGGCCTCAAGGCCCTGAAGGCGGTCGTCAAGCCGGAGGGGGCCCTGGGGCTGATGGTGTACGGCCGCTACGGGCGCACGGGCGTGTACCAGATGCAGGCGCTGATGCGCCTGATCAACGGCGACGAGCCGGACCTGCAGGTGAAGGTGGACAACACCAAGGCGGTCCTGGCCTGCCTGCCCGCCGGCAACTGGTTCAAGCGCGGCGCCGACCTGGTCTCGGACCACGAGCGCATGGGGGACGCCGGCATCTACGACCTGTTCCTGCACGAGCAGGACCGGGCCTACACGGTGCCTGAAGTCTACGCCTTCGTGGAGCGGGCCGGGCTGCACCTGGTGGACTACTGCCAGGCCCGGGACCGGGCGCTGCTGGAGCCGGCTACCTACCTGCGGGACGCCGCGGTCCTGGAGCGCGTGCAGGCCCTGGACCTGCCGACCCGGCGCGCCATCGCCGAGCTGATCTCGGGCCGACTGACCAAGCAGCACGTCTACGCGGCCCCTTCCGCCGACACCGTGGCCTCGCCGGACGACCTGGACAACGTGCCGTTTCTCTCGGGCTTCCCCGGCGAGGGGGTGCACCTGGCCCTGGCGGCCCAGCTCCGGCGGGCGCCGGGCGCGCCGCTGGAGGTCAATACCGGGGACTTCAAGTACGCCTTCGTGCCCCGGCGCCACACGGCGGCCATCTTCACCCACCTGGACGGCGCCCGCTGCTTCGGGGAGATCTTCGCCGCGGTGCGGGCCGAAACCGGGGAGGGGGGGCTGACCGACGCCGCCCTGGCGGCGGATTTCCGCCCCGTGTACGACCGCATGGCCTTCGCCGGCAACCTGATGCTGCGGCACCGATCGGTGCCCGCCCACCCCGAGCCGTCCGCCGGTCCCATGCGCCCGGCGCGGCGGCGCTGAACGCCCGCCTTCGCAAATCCGGCCACCCCGGCTATCCTGGTGTGTCCACGGCCCTGGAACGACCCCATGCCGCGCGGAGCCTGATGTGGCGCGGGGCCTGATGCAACGCGGAGCCTGATGCAGGACAACGCCCGATACCTCGCCAATGTGCGGGCCCAGTACGAGGCCCTGCCGTACCCCGCCCGCGACCCGGAGGAGGAGCGCACCCGCCTGATCCGCACCGAGGGCGACCACCTGGCGACCCTCAACCACTTCTGCTACCGGGGCCGCCGGGACTTTGGCGACTTCAGGGCCCTGGTGGCGGGCTCGGGCACCGGCGACGCCACGATCCACCTGGCCGCGCAGCTGGAGCGCTTCCCCGGCGCGGGGGTGATCTCCATCGACATCAGCGAGGCCAGCAACGACGTGGCCCGGGCCCGGGCCCGGGTGCGGGGCCTCAAGAACATCACCTTCCTGCACGGCTCTCTGCTGGACCTGGACGAGATGGACCTGGAGCCGTTCGATTACATCAACTGCAGCGGCGTGCTGCACCACCTGGCGGACCCGGACGCGGGACTGAATGCCCTGAAGGCGGTCCTGAAGTCCGACGGCGCCATGGGGCTCATGCTCTACGCCACTTACGGCCGCACCGGGATCTACCAGATGCAGGCCCTCATGCGCTTGGTCAACGGCGACGAGCGGGACATCCAGGCCAAGGTGGACAACACCAAGGCCGTGCTGGGTTGCCTGCCCCCCAGCAACTGGCTCAAGCGCGGCGAAGACCTGGTTCACGACCACAAGCTGTTCGGGGACGTGGGGGTCTACGACCTGTTCCTGCACGAGCAGGACCGGGCGTACACGGTGCCGGAGGTCTACGACTTCGTAGAGCGGGCGGGCCTCAAGCTGGTGGAGTACTACCGGCCCCGGGACCGGGTGCTGCTGGACCCGGAGGCCTGCATCCCCGACGCTTCCCTGCTGGAGAGGGTCCGGGCCCGGGACCTGCGCACCCAGCGGGCCGTGGCGGAGCTGATGACGGGACGCCTCATCAAGCACGATTTCTACGTGGCGGCGACCGCGGACACCGTGGCGTCGCCGGACGACCTGGACAACGTGCCGTTCCTGACCGGCGGCTTCAAGGCCGAGTCGAGCCGGGCGCTGGCGGCGCAGGTGCGGCAGGCGCCCCGTGCCCCGGTGGAGATCAACGCCCAGATCTACCGGTACAGCTTCCAGCCGGGGCGCCACACGGCGGCCATCTTCGACCACCTGGACGGGGAGCGCTCCCTGGGGGAGATCTACGCCGCGGTGCGGGGCGCCACCGGGGCCGGGGGCCCGTCGGACGCGGACCTGGCGGCCGACTTCGCCCCCGTCTACGCCCGCATGGTGTTCGGCGGCCACCTCCTGCTGCGCCACCGGTCCGTCCCGGCCTACGTGGCGCCCCCCGCCGCCCCGGCCGGGGCGCCCCCGGAAGGGACCTGATCCGGCGCGGGCCGATGCCGAAGGACGCCGCATACCTCGCCAACGTGCGGGCCCAGTACGAGGCACTGCCGTACCCGCCCCGCGACTCCCGCGACGAGCGCAAGCGGCTGATCCGCACGTACTCCGACCAGCTCGCGCTGCTGAACCACTACGGCTTCCAGGGGCGGCGGGACTTCCGGGGCTTCAAGGCCCTGGTGGCGGGCTCGGGCACGGGGGACGGCACGATCTACCTGGCCGAGCAGCTCAAGGGCTTCTCCGGCGCCCGGGTGGTCTCCATCGACATCAGCGAGGCCAGCAACGACGTGGCCCGGGCCCGGGCCCGGGTGCGGGGCCTCAAGAACATCACCTTCCTGCACGGCTCCCTGCTGGAGCTGCCGGAGCGGGGCCTGGAGCCGTTCGACTACGTCAACTGCGTCGGCGTGCTGCACCACCTGGCGGACCCGGACGCGGGGCTGAAGGCCCTCACGGCCGTGCTCAAGCCCGACGGCCTGATGTCCCTCATGCTTTACGCCACCTACGGGCGCACCGGGGTGTACCAGATGCAGGAGCTGATGCGCCTGATCAACGGCGACGAGCCGGACATCCAGGCCAAGGTGGACACCACCAAGGCGGTCCTGGCCGAGCTGCCCGCGGGCAACTGGTTCAAGCGGGGCGAGGAGCTGATCACCGACCACCGCACGGACGGGGACGTGGGGATCTACGACGTGTTCCTGCACGAGCAGGACCGGGCCTACACGGTTCCCGAGACCTACGACTTCGTGGAGCGGGCGGGGCTGACCCTGGTGGACTACAGCCGGCCGCCGGACCGGATGCTGCTGGACCCGGCGAACTGCATCCGCGACCCGGGGCTGCTCGAGCGGGTGCGGGCCCTTCCCGTGCGGGAGCAGCGGGCCGTGGCGGAGCTGGTGACGGGGCTCCTGATCAAGCACCAGGTCTACGCCGCCCGGGCCCCCGACACGGTGGCCTCCCTCGACGACCTGGACAACGTGCCGTTTCTGGTGGGCTTTCCGCCGGACGCGCACCGGCAGCTGGCGGACCAGATGCGGCGCGCGCCCGGCGCACCGGTGGAGGTGCGCACCCAGGCCTTCGGCTACCGCTTCACGCCCCGGCGCTACACGGCGGCGATCTTCGCCAACATGGACGGGCAGCGGTCGCTGGGACGGATCTTCGAGGCCGTGCGGCGCGACACGGGGGAGGCGGCCCTGACGGACGACGACCTGAAGGCCGACTTCGCGCCCGTGTACCGGACCCTGGAGTTCGGTGGCCACCTGCTCCTACGGCACCGCACCGTGGCCCCGCTCAAGGACCCGGCCGAGGGCCCGCCGGGGCGGCGGCGCTGAGGCGGCCCCTAAAGGCCCAGCAGGCGCCGCAGGGCGGCCCCGTAGATACGGGCCAGGGCCTCCAGGTCGGCCACGGGCACGCACTCGTCCACCTGGTGGATCGTGCGGTTGACGAGGCCCAGCTCCGCCACCGCCACCCCCTTGGGGGCGATGAAGCGGGCGTCGGAGGTGCCGCCCGTGGTGGACAGGGCAGTGCGGCGCCCCGTGACCTCGTGCACGGCCGCCCCCAGGGCCTCGGTGAGGGGCCCGGCCCCGGTCAGGAAGGGGTGCCCCGCCACCTGCCACTCCAGGTCGTAGCGCAGCCCCGCCCCGTCCAGGACCTCCCGCACCCGGGCGTCGATGGAGGCCGGGGTGGAGCGGGGCGAGAAGCGCAGGTTGAAGACCACCGCCAGGTGTCCGGGGGTGACGTTGGTGGCCCCGGTGCCGGCGTGGATGTTGCTCATCTGGAGGGTGGTGGGCTGGAAGTCGGCGTCGCCGTCGTCGAAGTGGTGCCCCGCCAGGGCGTCCAGGGCGCCCAGGGCGCGGTGGATCGGGTTGTCGGCCCGCTCGGGGAAGGCCACGTGGCCCTGCACCCCGTGGACCGTGAGGGTCCCCGTGACGGAGCCGCGCCGGCCGTGCTTGAGGGTGTCCCCCAGCACTTCGGTCGAGGACGGCTCCCCCACGATGCAGAAGTCGGGCAGCTCGTCCCGCGCCTCGAGCCACCCCACCATGTGGGCGGTGCCCTCGGCGGCGTCCCCCTCCTCGTCGCCGGTGACCAGGAAGGCGATGGAGCCGGCGGGCCGCGTACCCTCCGCCAGCAGCCCCTCCACGGCGCACACCATCGCCGCCAGGGCCCCCTTCATGTCGGCGGAGCCGCGTCCGTAGAGGCGGCCGTCCCGCACCGTGGCGGCGAAGGGGTCGTCGGTCCAGTCGTCCCGGGGGCCGGGGGCCACCACGTCGGTGTGGCCCGCCAGGCACACCACGGGTCGGGCGTCTCCCAAGCGGGCGTAGAGGTTCCGCACCGGCCCCGAGCTCAGGTCGTGCAGGGTGAAGCCCAGGGCCTTGAGGCGCTCGGCCAGGATGCGCTGGCAGCCGGCGTCCTCCGGGGTGACCGACGGGACCCGCACCAGGGCCCGGGCCAGCTCCAGGACCGGCGGATCGGCCGAGGGGGCGGCGGGCGGGGCGTCGGTGGCGGCGGGGTCGGCGGGGTCGGTCACGGGGGGCGGTCTCCTGGCGGGGCGGGCACTTGCGCGGTGGGGCCCCGTGGCGGGGAAGAATAGGGGCATGGAAAGGGCCGGTCAACGCCGGGGACAGCCCTCACGATCTGGTAACATGAATTCCAAAAACATGAACCTCAGGCACTTCCTCAACGAGTCCGTCCTTGTGTTGGACGGGGGCATGGGCACCATGCTCATGGGGTACGACCTGGACCTGGAGCGGGACTTCCTGGGCAAGGAGAACTGCTCCGAGATCCTGTGCGAGACCCGCCCGGACGTGGTGCGCGCGATCCACGCCGCCTACCTGGAGGTGGGGTGCGACGCGGTGGAGACCAACTCCTTCGGCTCCAACCGGATCGTGCTGGCCGAGTTCGGCCTGGAGGACCGGGTCACCGAGCTCAACGCCCTGGCGGCCCGCCTGGCCCGGGAGGCGTGCGACCGGTACGCCACCCCCGAGCGGCCCCGCTTCGTGTTCGGCTCCATGGGCCCCGGCACCCGCCTGCCGTCCCTGGACCAGGTGAGCTACGACGACCTGGAGGCCTCATACCACGCCCAGGCCCTGGGGCTGGTGGAGGGGGGCGCCGACGCCCTGCTGGTCGAGACCGCGCAGGACCTGCTCCAGATGAAGGCGGCCATCAACGGCTGCAAGCGGGCGCTCGAGGCCCTCAAGGGCGACCTCCCGCCGGAGGAGCGTCCCATGATCGTGGCCCAGGTGACGATGGAGACCACCGGCACGATGCTGCTGGGGAGCGAGATCGCCGCCGCCCTGTGCGCCCTGGAGGCCATGGGGGTGGACGCCGTCGGCCTCAACTGCGCCACCGGCCCCCGCGAGATGGCGCCCCACGTGGCCTACCTGGCGGCCAACACCCCGCTTCCGGTGTCCGTGCTGCCCAACGCCGGGCTGCCGGAGCTGGTGGACGGCCAAACCCATTACCCCCTCACTCCGGCGGAGCTGGCCGACTGGCACCACCGCTTCGTGGAGGAGGACGGGGTGTCCATCATCGGCGGCTGCTGCGGCACCACCCCGGAGCACCTGAAGGCCGTCATCGCGCGCATCGGCCGCCGCGCCCCCAAGGCCCGGACGCCGGAGGCCCCCAAGGGGGTCTCGTCGCTGTACCGCTTCGTGCCGTACGTGCAGGAGAACGCCGTGTTCGCCGTGGGGGAGCGCAGCAACGCCAACGGCTCGAGGGCCTTCCGCGACCTGCTGGCGGCGGAGGACTGGGACGGCACCGTGCGGGTGGGGATCGACCAGGTGAAGGAGGGGGCCCACGCCGTGGACGTGTGCGTGGCCTACGTGGGCCGCCCCGAGGCGTCGGACGCGGACCAGGTGGTGCGCCGCTTCGCCACCCAGGTGGACGCCCCCCTGATGATCGACTCCACCGAGGTGGAGGTGATCGAGACCGCCCTCAAGCGCGCCGGCGGCAAGTGCATCATCAACTCGATCAACTTCGAGGACGGGGAGGAGAAGGCCGAGCGCGTCCTGGCCCTGGCGCGGCGCTTCGGGGCCGCCGTGGTGGCCCTGACCATCGACGAGGAGGGGATGGCCAAGACCGCCGGCCGCAAGCTGGCGGTGGCCGAGCGGCTGCACGCCTTCGCCGTGGGACGCCACGGCCTGGACCCGGCGGACCTGATCATCGACCCCCTCACCTTCACCATCTGCACCGGCATGGCCGACGACCGCCGCCTGGGCCTGGAGACCCTGGAGGCGATCCGCCGCATCCGCGAGGCCCTGCCCGAGGGACAGATCATGCTGGGGCTCTCCAACATCTCCTTCGGCCTGAAGCCCCAGGCCCGGCACCTGCTCAACTCGGTGTTCCTGCACGAGTGCCAGGCCGCCGGCATGAACATGGCCATCCTCAACGCGGCCCGCATCGAGCCCCTCTACAAGATCCCCGAGGACCACCACAAGGTGGCCCTGGACCTGATCCGGGACGAGCGCTGCGAGGGCTACGACCCGCTCCAGGCGCTGCTGGCCCTGTTCCCGGAAGGGGCGGAGGGGCCCCGTGCCGAGCGGGAGGTGCCCCGCACCGTGGAGGAGCGCCTCAAGGCCCGCATTATCGACGGCAACCGCAACGGCCTGGAGGCCGACCTGGACGAGGCCCTGGGCACGCACCCGGCCCTGGAGATCGTCAACGACATCCTGCTGGGGGGGATGCAGGTGGTGGGGGAGCTGTTCGGGTCCGGACAGATGCAGCTGCCCTTCGTGCTCCAGTCGGCCGAGACCATGAAGGCCGCCGTGGCCTACCTGGAGCCCCACATGGAGCGGGTGGACGGCTCCGCCAAGGGCCGCATCGTGCTGGCCACGGTGAAGGGCGACGTGCACGACATCGGCAAGAACCTGGTGGACATCATCCTCACCAACAACGGCTACGAGGTGGTCAACCTGGGGATCAAGCAGCCGGTGGAGAACATCATCGGCGCCATCCGCGAGCACCGGCCCGACGCCGTGGGGCTGTCGGGGCTGCTCGTCAAGTCCACCGTGATCATGCGGGAGTCCCTGGAGGCCCTCCGGGCCGAAGGGTTCGCCCTGCCGGTGCTGCTGGGGGGCGCGGCCCTGACCCGCAAGTACGTCGAGGGCGACTGCCGGGCCGCCTACGCCCCCGGTCGGGTGGACTACGCCCGGGACGCCTTCGAGGGCCTGGACCTGATGGCCCGCATCAGCCGGGGGGAGGCGGCCGAGGCCGCTCCGGCGCCCGCGCCCGAGGCGGCCGCCCCGGAAACGATCCCGGAAACGGCCGCGCCGGCGGACGCAGTTCCGGAGCCCGCCACCATGCCCACCCTGGCGGACGAGCTGGCCGAGCGCTTCCGCCACGCCCCGCCGGCCCCCCACCGGTCGCACGTGAGCTGGGAGGGGGTGCCGGAGCTGACACCGCCGTTCTGGGGGCCGCGCCGGCTGGAGGCGATCCCGCTGCAGAACATCGCCCCGTTCATCAACGAGACGATGCTGTTCCAGTTCCAGTGGGGCTTCAAGAAGAAGGCCCTGCCGGCGGCCTACGAGGGGCGCTTCGACGACTTCGTCAAGGAGACCGTGCGGCCGATCTACAACGACCTGCTGAAGCGCTGCGCCCGGGAGGGGATCCTGGAGCCCCAGGCGGTGTACGGCTACTGGCCCTGCAACGCCGACGGGGACGACCTGATCGTGTGGAGCGCCGACGGCGGCGAGGCGGCCCGCTTCACCTTCCCGCGCCAGCGGGAGGAGAAGGGGGGGCTGTGCCTGGCGGACTTCTACCGCCCCCTCGACTCCGGCATCCGGGACGTGGTGGCGTTCCAGCTGGTGACCATGGGGCAGCGGGCCTCCGACGAGGCCCGGGCGTGGTTCGCGGCGCACCGCTACACGGAGTACCTCTACCTGCACGGCCTCACGGTGGAGATGGCCGAGGCTCTGGCGGAGGTGGTCCACCAGCGCATCCGCGCCGAGCTGGGCTTCGCCGGGGAGGACGCCCGCGACACCCACAAGCTGATCCACCAGGGCTACCGGGGCTCGCGCTACTCGTTCGGCTACCCGGCTTGCCCCAACCTGGCCGATCAGCGCATGATTCTGGACCTGCTCGAGGCGGCGAAGATCGGGATCGTGATGAGCGAGGGGGACCAGCTCCACCCGGAGGCGTCCACCTCGGCCATCGTCACGCTGCACCCGGCGGCCCGCTACTTCGGGATCTGACGGGGACGGGGCCGGAGGGCGGGGACGGGGGATGTGGGCGGGATGATCCAGCTGGCAGTCATCGTCGTCGTCTTCGCCTCGGTGGTGTACCTGGGCGTGCGCTGGCAGACCCAGCGGGAGCGCCACCGGGCCGCAGAGACCCAGCTGATGATGCGGGTCGGCCGCCGCGCCGTGGTGACCGAGGCGGTCAGCGGCAAGGGCGGCCTGGTGCGGATCAACGGCGAGGCCTATGCCGCGTGCAGCGAGGACGGCGGGGCGATCCCGCCGCGCCGCCTGGTGGAGGTGGTGGCGGTGCGGGGCCTGCGCCTGGTGGTGCGCAAGGTGGCGGGCCAGGCCCTCCTGATCGACGTGGACCACATGGTCGAGCAGGGCCGCGGCGAGCAGGAGTCCGGCTCCCGCTGACCAGCGGCCGATTCGGGGCCCCCGAGCGGCGTTGACCCCCGTTCCGGGCCCCACCTATACTGGCGTCGGGCCCGCGCCACCACCCTCACCGCCGCGCTCGCCGCCGATCCGGACACCGAACCGACCGAATATCCGATGGACCTCGCCCGCATCGAGCCCGAGACCCTGCTCCTGGACCAGCACGAGCTCACCCGGGGCAACCTGGAGCAGCTCATCGGCCGGGTCCTGGGCGGGCCCGTGGACTACGCCGACATCTACTTCGAGTACACCGTCTCCGACGCGGTCAGCATGGAGGAGGGGATCGTCAAGTCCGCCTCCCGCCACGTCTCCCAGGGGGCCGGCGTGCGGGGCCTGGCCGGGGAGAAGACCGGCTACGCCTACTCCGACGACATCTCCCTGAAGGCCCTGGGGCGCGCCGCGGAGACCGCCCGCGCCATCGCCGGCGCGGGGGGCGGGGCGGAGCCCGTGGCGGTGCATGCCGGCGTCCCGGCCCGGAGCCTCTACCCGGTCAGCCTGTCCCCCACCGAGGTGCCGGTGACCGACAAGGTGGCCCTCTTGGAGCGGGTGGACGCCGTGGCCCGGGCCTACGACCCGCGGGTCGTCAACGTGCTGGCGTCGGTCAGCACCGAGTACAAGGTGGTCCTCATCGCCACCTCCCAGGGCCTGGTGGTGGGCGACGTGCAGCCGCTGTCCCGGCTCAACGTCAGCTGCATCGCCCAGGACGGCACGAACCGCCAGATCGGCACCTACGGCGGGGGCGGGCGGCGGGAGTTCGGGCAGTTCCTGGAGGCCGACCGGTTCGCCGCCTTCGCCCGCGAGGCGGCCCGCCAGGCGGTGCTGAACCTGGAGGCCGAGGACGCCCCGGCGGGCACCATGGACGTGGTGCTGGGCCCCGGCTGGCCCGGCATCCTGCTGCACGAGGCCATCGGCCACGGGCTGGAGGCCGACTTCAACCGCAAGGAGGTGTCGGCCTTCGCCGGGCTCATCGGCAAGCGGGTGGGGGCCGAGTTCTGCACGGTGGTGGACGACGGCACCATCCCCGGGCGGCGCGGCTCCCTCAACGTGGATGACGAGGGTGTGCCCACCAGCCGCACGGTGCTCATCGAGAACGGCATCCTGAAGGGCTACATCAACGACCGCCTCAACGCCCGCCTGACGGGGATGCCCCTGACCGGCAACGGGCGGCGCGAGTCCTACGCCCACATCCCCATGCCGCGCATGACCAACACCTTCATGGAGGCGGGGGAGACGCCCCCCGAGGACATCATCCGGGGGGTGCGCCGGGGGCTCTACGCCGTCTCCTTCGGCGGCGGGCAGGTGGACATCACCAGCGGCAAGTTCGTGTTCTCCGCCAGCGAGGCCTACCTGATCGAGGACGGCCGGGTGACCCGCCCCGTGAAGGGCGCCACCCTGATTGGCAACGGCCCCGACGTCCTGACCCGGGTGGCGGCCGTGGGCAACGACCTGGCCCTCGACTCCGGGGTGGGCACCTGCGGCAAGGAGGGGCAGAGCGTTCCCGTGGGGGTGGGCATCCCCACCCTGCGGGTCAACGCCCTCACCGTGGGCGGCACCCAAAGCTGAACGTGGCCCCGCCGCCTCCCAGCCCGCGCCTGGCCGTTTACGACGGCATCGCGCCGGAGCGGGAGCTGGCGGCAGTGGGGGCGCTGCTGGCGGCGGCCCGGGACCGGGCCCTGCCCCCCACCCTGACAATTTCACGACTCACCGGCGATGCCACGGCCCCGGGCCGTTTCCAGCCCGCCTCCGGAACGACCGTGCGGCGCCACACCGGAGGACCCGCCTGTCGTTACGGCGCGGGGCAGGTGAGCGCCTGCCTCGTGGTGCCCGACCTGGAGGCCGCCGTGGGCGTGCCGTTCCTCGACAAGATCGTCAACCGCTGCGTGCGGGGCTGCATCCAGGGACTGGCGGCCCTAAGCCTGCGGGCCGTGTACGGGGGGCGCGACCACCTGGTGGCGAACGGCCGCCGGGTGGCGCTGGTGGCCCTGGCGGCCGAGGCCGAGGGGGCGTGCCTGTTCCAGGCCGTGCTGGGCCTGGAGGCGGCCCCCGCCCCGGCGCCCGGGGGCCCGGGCCCCGAGGGCCCGCCCTGGGCCGCGCTGGCGGACCTCTCGCCCGGCCTGACCTTCGGGCGCCTGGCCGAGGCCCTGGCGGCGGGCTACCGGGCGGACACCTCGGTGGACCTGGACCGGGCCGTGACGCCTCCTGCCGCCGGCGCGCCGGACCCGGGGGCTCCGCCGGCGGGCCCGGACGCCGACCCGACGCTGACCTGGGGCGCGGCCGAGCCGGTGCCCATCGGGACCGTGTCCGCGGGGCTCCGCCTGGGGCCGGACGGGGCCGTGGAGGCCCTGGCGCTGGCCGGCGAGGCGATGCTGGACGACGGCGCCGCCCCGGCCCTGGCCACCGCCCTGCGGGGCGAGCGCCCCACCGAGGCGGCCGTGACGCGGGCCGTCGAGGCGGTGTTCGCCGACCCCGCCCGCCACGTCGCCCTGGGCGTCCCGGACCGGCGCGCGCTGGTGCGCGCCGTGCTGGCCGCCGCCACCCTGTTCAGGAGTTCCCGCGATGCCGTCCGCGTGTGATGCGTGCGGGGCCACCGGCAAGCCCCTTGCCAAGGTGTCCCTCGGGCACGACTTCTTCGGCCGGACCTACGACCGGCTGACCCCCAGCTCAGACCGGTCCCCGGCCTGGTACTGCCCGCCGTGCTCCGACGAGAAGCGGATGCAGCTCGACCACCGGGCCATCGGCGAGGCGGTGCGGGCCCTGGCCGGGGGCGGCGCGTCGCCCCTGGCGGAGCCGGGGGAGCGGGAGCGGGCCGCGGCGCGGCTGGAGGAGATCGCCGCCCGCCTGAAGGCGGGGGGCTTTTGCGGCAAGCTGCTGGGGGTCGCCGACGTGGAGGCGCTGCGGGACGAGCTGGCCCGCGCCGGGGCGGGCGCGGCCTAGGGGCGCGCCAGCGCGCTTCCCTGGCGGGCCGTTTCGGCCGACCGTTTCAGCCGGCTGTTTCAGCGGAAGTTTTACCGTTCCTCGCGCGACAGGCGCAGGTTCTCCAGGCTCATCGCGAGCTGGCCGGCGATGGACTCGATCAGGGCCCGCTCGGTGGCGGTGAACACCCGCGGGTCCCGGTCCAGCAGATACAGGACCCCCCGAATGGTCTCCCGCACCACGATCGGGTAGGCCGCCAGGCCCAGGTAGCCCAGCTCCCGCTCCAGCAGGTTGAAGCGGGTGTCGGTGCGCAGGTCGTCCACGTAGAGGGGCTGTCGGTCGCGGCGGACGAGGGTCTCCAGCTGGCCCAGGGCGTGGGTCGCGTCGGGGCCTTCCAGGGCCCCCCGGGGCGCCGCGTGGCTCGCCACGGGGCCGCGCTCCCCCAGCACCGTCAGGGCCACGGCGTCCGTGTGCAGGGTGACCATGACCTTGCTGAGCACGTCGCGGAAGCCCTCGTCCGTGTGCCCCAGGCGATTGAGGGTGGAGACGATGGCGTAGAGGGCGAACAGCTCCCGGTTCTTGGTCTCCAGCTCGCGGGTCCGCTCGGCGATCTTGGCTTCCAGCCCCGAGTAGGACGCCCGCAGCTTCTCGGTCATCTGGTTGAAGGCCGTGCCCAGGGCCTCGATCTCGTCGCCCGAGGTGACCTCGATCGTGTGGTCCAGGTTGCCGGCGGCGATCCGCTCCACCCCCTCGCGCAGGGCATGCAGGGGGCGCACGATGCGCCGCGCCGCCACGTAGCCCACCACCGAGATCACCAGGGCCCCCAGCAGCCCTGTCAGGGCCACCCACTTGAGCAGCATGTAGACGGGGCCGAAGGCCTCCTTGGGGTCCTGGCTGGTGACGATGTACCAGCGCTTGCCGCCGTAGTTGGTCCGGTCGGTGTCGAAGGTGCCGGCCACGGGGGCGAAGCCGTTGATGGAGATCCGCCCCGGGTAGTGCACGTCCTCCACGCTGGCCACCCACCCGCCCCGGTCCCGGAGCACCATGGACTGGAGCCGCTCGCTCAGGTGGTGGCTCTTCACCGGCAGGACCGGGCAGAAGATGATCACCCCGTCGGAGCTGACCAGCATGGTGTGGTCGGTCCGGCCCACCCGCATGGAGGTGACCAGGCGGAAGAAGGCGGGGGCGTCGTGGACCATGTAGAGCACGCCGATCACCTGGCCGCCGCGCCGGATCGGGTAGGCGATGGGGAAGGCGTAGGCGGCGCCCTCCTCGTCGGAGGCCACGATGTCGCCGATGAACGGCTGCCCGGTGCGCATCACGGTCTGCCACCAGTCGTCGCCGGAGTAGTCGTAGTGGCGGGGCTTGCGGGTGGCGGCCACGGCTGCGCCGTGGGCGTCGGTCACCAGGATCTGGAGGTGGACGGACTGGCGGTCGCCGGTCTGGTCCACGGTCCGGAGGAAGTCGGTGGCCTCGTTGGTAAGCAGGGCGTGGAGGTAGGCATCCACCCCTTCGTCGTGGGCCCAGCGGGACTCGATCGTGGCGAGCTGGCGGGCGATCTCCTGGGCGGTGCTGCCCTGGTAGGTGAGGTTGGACTCACCCACCACCCGCAGCACGTTGGCGGTGAGGGTGATCGTGCGGGCCTCGCGGACGTGGTCGGCGACGGCGTCGTCCAGGTTGCGGGCGGTGATCTCGGCCAGCTCCTGGTAGGTGGTGCCGATGGTCTCCTCCAGGGCGGAGCGGCCCAGAAAGAAGACGGCCGACAGCCCCAGCACCACGGACGCCACCCCGATGGCCAGGATGGCGGCCACCACCCGGCGCTGGAGGCCGCGGCGGGGGGGCGTGGGGGGGGCGTTCACGGCGGTCTCCGGCGGGCCCCGAGGCGGGCGGTGCGCCTTACCGCAGGGCGGCGGCGCCCTGCTCCATCATCCGCTCGGTGAACAGGCTGTCCTTCAGGCCCTGGTTCACCTGGATGTCGGTGAGGTTGAGGGTGGTCTGGGAGCCGGTCTGGACGTTGGCGATGACCACCTTCTGCCACACCCAGGCGTCCCCGATCTGCTTCCACGCGATGGTCTGCTTCTTGAGCAGGCGCCCCTCCCGGTCGTAGTAGTCGATCTTGTCGATCAGGTAGTCGTCGGTGGAGATCCACCGGACGATCTTGCTGTACGGGTAGGTCTTGTCGGGCTCGCGGGGCACGGACTCGACCACGTCGTAGGCCTTCGAGCCGATCGTCTCCTGCCTGAGCAGGGTATGGTCGTCCAGGGCTGCCGGGCGCGGGTCCATGTCCGAGGCCCTCAAGTCGGAGCCCTGGAGGTTCTGCTCGACCTGGCCCGGGAGCTTGTTGACCTTGCGCAGGATCGGGATGTAGATCCACTGGTCGGCGGGGATGCCGCTGGCCTCGGTGTAGGTCCAGACCATGAAGGCGGTGCCCCGTGTCTCGGGGGGGTACTCGTGGAACAGGAGCACCTTGGAGACCAGGTTGCGCTCTCCGTCGTAGCGCTTCCAGAAGCGCTTGATGACCACCTTGCGGGTGTCCCCCTGGCCGTCGTTGATCAGCAGGGTCAGGCGGGACTGCTGGTCCTGGCCCGGGTTGACGGCCTGGGAGCGGGCGAAGATCTCCGCGGCCGTGGGCTTTTCGGCCGCGGGCTCCTGGGCCGCCGCTGCGGGCAGGGCCGTCAGGAGCAGGGCGGCGGCGAGGGCGCGGGCGGCGATGTCACGCGGGGGACGGCGCAAGGGGTACGAGGTCGTCTCCAAGTCGGCGGTTCATTGCGCCGGTTCATTGCGGCGGTTCATCGGCCCCCATCGTAGCGCTTCCCGGCCAGATGTAAACCGGAAACAGCGCATGCTAGGAAGCCGCGCGCCCGCTGTCAAGGCGGCCCCGGCGCACGGAGGGCGGGGCGCGCGGGGCGCCGCCCTTGCCTGGCGGGGCCGCGATCTGGTAGATTCTTCCGACTTTAAGCGGCCTTCGGGCCCGATCGGGGATACGGGCCCCACCCGTAGAACATTCAACGACACACGGCGCGCCCCGGGGAGCTTCGGCACCCCGTCCGGCAGGGCCGGAGGAACAACCCGCACGACGGCCGGCGGCCCCGCGGGTGCCGCAGACAGGAGAGACGAATGCCACAGCAGGCGACGATCAAGGAATTGTTGGAGGCGGGGGTCCACTTCGGGCATCAGGCCCGGCGCTGGAACCCCAAGATGGGCAAGTACATCCTGGCCAAGCGCCAGGGGGTCCACGTGGTGGACCTCCGGCAGACGGCCAAGTGTTTCGACGTGGCGCAGAACGCTGTGCGCCAGGTGGCGGAGCGGGGCGGCAAGGTGCTCTTCGTGGGCACCAAGAAGCAGGCGCAGGAGGTGGTTGCCGAGCAGGCCCAGCGCTGCAGCCAGTTCTACGTCAACCGCCGCTGGCTCGGCGGCCAGCTGACCAACTTCAAGACCATCAAGGCCCGCATCGCCAAGCTCAAGGAGCTGGACAAGGCCAAGGAGGACGGGACCTTCGATCGCTTTTCCAAGAAGGAGGCCCTCTCCATGGAGCGGGAACGGGAGAAGCTGGAGCGGTCCCTGGGCGGCATCAAGAACCTGGACCAGCTGCCGGACCTGATGTACGTGGTCGATCCCCGGCGGGAGCGGATCGCGGTGGCCGAGGCCAACCACCTGGGCATCCCCGTGGTGGCCATCACCGACACGAACTGCGACCCGGACGTGATCGACTACCCCATTCCGGGCAACGACGACGCCAGCAAGTCGGTGCGTCTGATCACCACCCGCATCGCCGACGCCGTGCTGGAGGCCCGCAGCAGCGGCTCCGCGGCGGCGCAGGCCGCGCCGGCGGCCCAGGCGGAGGCCCCCGCGGCGGCCGAGGCCCCGGCCGCGCCGGAAGCCCCGGCGGCGGAAGCCCCGGCGGCGGCCGAGGCGCCGGAAGCGGCGGCCGCCCCCGAGACGGCCGAGGCCGCGCCGGCCCCCGAGGAGGCCGCGGAAGAGACCTCGGAGAAGGCCTGAGCGGGGCACGGAAAGGCCCACGGTTTCAACGACTCGGACGCGAAAAGCGGAAGAAATACTTCAAGCAAGGGACATGGCACAGATCACCGCCAGCATGGTCAAGGAGCTTCGGGACCGCACCGGTGCCGGGATGATGGAGTGCAAGCAGGCCCTCGCCGAGAGCGGGGGCGACGCCGAGAAGGCCGTCGACCTGCTGCGCACGCGGGGCCTGGCGAAGGCCGCCAAGAAGAGCGGCCGGGAGACCGGGGAGGGGGCCATCGGGGCCTACGTCCACGCCGGCGGCCGGATCGGCGTGCTGGTGGAGGTGGCCTGCGAGACCGACTTCGTGGCCAAGACCGACGAGTTCCAGGCCTTCGTGCGGGACCTGGCCATGCACGTGGCCGGGGCCAGCCCGGTGCCTCTGTACGTGACCCGGGACGAGGTCCCCGAGGCCGTGCTGGCCAAGGAGCGGGAGATCTTCACCGCCCAGGCGCTGGAGTCGGGCAAGCCCGCGCAGGTGGTCGAGAAGATGGTGGAGGGCCGGGTCAACAAGTTCCTGGGCGAGGTCTCGCTGCTGGAGCAGCCCTTCATCAAGGACCCGGACCTGACCGTGGGCGAGGTCCTCACCCGCCAGATCGCCAAGCTGGGGGAGAACATGTCGATCCGCCGCTTCGTCCGCTACCAGCTGGGGGAGACCCCCTAGGGGACCCGTGGCCGGGCTCCGCTTCAAGCGCATCCTCCTGAAGCTTTCCGGCGAGATGCTCGCCGGCAACCAGGGCTACGGCATCCAACCGGCCGTCGTCGACGGCATCGCCAGCCAGATCCAGACCGCCCGCGACCTGGGGGCGCAGGTGGCCGTGGTCATCGGGGGCGGCAACATCTTCCGGGGCCTGTCGGACGAGGCCGCCGGCATGGAGCGGGCCAGCGCCGATTACATGGGCATGCTGGCCACGGTGCTCAACGCCCTGGCCCTGCAGAACCGCCTGGAGCAGCGTGGCGTCCACACCCGCGTCCAGTCCGCCATCGAGATGATGGAGCTGGTGGAGCCCTACATCCGGCGCAAGGCCATCCGCCATCTGGAGAAGGGCCGGGTGGTGATCTTCGCCGCCGGCACCGGCAACCCCTACTTCTCCACCGATACCGCCGCCGCCCTGCGGGCGATGGAGGTGCACGCCGAGGTCATCCTCAAGGGCACCAAGGTGGACGGCATCTACGACAAGGACCCGGTCAAGCACCCGGAGGCCCTCAAGTACGAGGAGCTGTCCTACTTCCAGGTGCTCGAGAAGGAGCTGAAGGTGATGGACGCCACCGCCATCACGCTGTGCATGGACAACAAGCTGCCCGTGATTGTCTTTTCGGCCCGCGACCCGGAGAATATCCGGCGCCTGCTGGAGGGGGAGCCGGTCGGAACCATCGTGCACTAGGGACAGCCCCATGGACGCCACCCAGACGAAGTGCCGCGGCCTCATGGAGGCCAGCATCCAGCACCTGAAGCGGGAGCTGGCCCGGATCCGCACCGGGCGGGCCTCCACCTCGCTCCTGGACGACATCCGGGTCGACTACTACGGCAACCCGGCCCCGGTGAGCCAGGTGGCCACCCTGGCGGTGCCTGAGCCCCGCATGCTCACCATCCAGCCGTGGGACGCGGGGATGATCCCGGCCATCGAGCGGGCCGTGCTCCAGTCCGACCTGGGGCTCACCCCCAGCAACGACGGCAAGCTGATCCGCCTGCCGATCCCGCCCCTCACCGAGGAGCGGCGCAAGGAGTTCGTCAAGCAGGCCCACCGGGTCGGGGAGGAGGCCCGCGTGAGCATCCGCAACGCCCGCCGCGACGCGGTGGAGGCGATCAAGAAGCTGCAGAAGGACGGGGAGGTCTCCGAGGACGACGCCAAGCGCGCCCAGGACCAGATCCAGAAGATGACCGACCAGTTCGGCCACCAGGTGGACGAGATCCTCAAGCGCAAGGACGAGGAGATCCTGGAGGTCTGACCCCGCCCCCACGGGGAGGCGGCCCCGGCCCGCCCCACCGCCCGGCCCCCCCGGCCGGGCCCCAGCCCGAGCGGTGCCATGCGCCCCACCGTCCTGGACGTCGACCTCGACGCGCTGCGCCACAACTTCCAGACCGCGAGCGACCTGTCCGGCGGCGTCCCGCTGCTGGCGGTGGTCAAGGGCAACGCCTACGGCCACGGCCTGGTGCCCGTGGCCCGGGCCCTGAACGCCGCCGGGGCCGCCTACCTGGGGGTGGCCACCGTGGCGGAGGGGCAGGCCCTGCGGGACGCCCGCATCGGCGGCCCGGTCCTGCTCATGGGGGGCTACCTGCCCGAGGAGGCCCCGGACGTGGTGGCGGCCCGCCTCACCCCCGCGATCTTCACAACCGAGCAGATCGAGCCCCTGGCCGAAGCCGCCCGCGCCGCCGGGACGCGCCTGCCGGTGCACCTGAAGGTGGACACGGGCATGGGGCGCATCGGCTTTGCCCCCGAGGCCGCCGCCGACGCCGTGGGGCGGGTGGCGGCGCGCCCGGAGCTGCGCCTGGAGGCGGTGTTCACCCACTTCGCCGAGGCCGACCTGGCCGATTCCTCCGCCGCGCGGGAGCAGCTCGCCCGGCTGATGAAGCTGCGCGCAGAGCTGGGCCCGGAAGGGGCGGGGGTGGCCCTGTGGCACGTGGCCAACAGCGCGGCCCTGATGCGCGGCCTGCGGCCCGAGGGGGAGGGGGTGCGGAGCCTCGCGCGCCCCGGCATCATGCTCTACGGCGAGCCGCCGAGCAGCGACTTCACGCCGCCCCGGCCCCTCAAGCCCGTGGCCACCTGGCGGGCGCGGCTGGTGCAGGTCAAGCGGGTCCCGGCGGGGACGCCCGTCAGCTACGGCCGGACCTTCGTCACGAAGCGGGAGAGCGTGATCGGGACCCTCCCGGTGGGCTACGCCGACGGCTACCCCCGGGCGCTCTCCAACCGGGGCCGGGTGCTGGTGGGCGGGAGATCCGTGCCGGTGGTGGGCCGGGTGTGCATGGACATGACCCTGGTGGACCTGACCGACCTCGCGCGCGTGGCGGGGGGGGCGGCCCTGGGGGACGAGGCGGTGCTCCTCGGGACCCAGGGGGAGGGGCGGATCACGGCCACCGAGATCGCCAATGCGTGCGGCACCATTGCGTATGATATCCTCTGCGCCGTTTCGGAACGGGTCCCCCGCCGCTACGCGGGCTCGCGCGGGTGAGCCCGGGGGGTGCGCGGCGGGCGTCCGGCCCGTTCCCTCCATCCGAGCCTTTCCGAGCCGCAGCCGACGCCCATGAGTGAGCCCGCCGCCCCGTCCCCCGTGCTGCGCATCCCCACGGCCGTGGGGCGCGTGGCGCTGGACGTGCTGGGCGAGGTGGGGTGCGTGGCGGGCTACCTGTTCCAGGCCGCGCGGGAGGGCATCCGGCCCCCCTACCGGGTCCGCAACATCTTCCGCCAGATGGAGAGCCTGGGGGTCAACTCCATGCCGGTGGTGCTGATCACCGCCATCTTCACCGGCATGGTGCTGGCCCTCCAGACCCACACGGGCTTCAAGCGATTCAACGCCGAGAGCCTGGTGGGCACCGTGGTGGCCCTGTCCATGACCCGGGAGCTGGGGCCCGTGCTCACCGGCCTGATCACCGCCGGGCGGGCCGGGGCCTCCATCGCGGCGGAGCTGGGCACCATGCGGGTGACCGAGCAGATCGACGCCCTTGCCACCATGGGGGTGAGCCCGGTGAAGTACCTCATGGTCCCGCGCATCGTGGCGGGGCTCATCATGCTGCCCGTGCTGACCACCTTCGCCGACGTGATCGGCATCGCGGGGGGCTACTTCGTGGGGGTGGAGGTGCTGGGGGCCAACCCCACCGTGTACATCAAGCGCACCTTCGACTACCTGGACGCCGACGACATCCTCGGGGGGCTGCTCAAGGCCGCCGTGTTCGGCACCCTCATCGCCCTCATCAGCAGCTACAAGGGCTTCGTGGCCGAGGGCGGCGCCGAGGGGGTGGGCCGGGCCACCACCGGGGCGGTGGTGCTCTCGTCCATGGCGGTGCTCGTCTCCAACTACTTCCTCACCAGCCTGATCACCGGGTGATCGAGATCCAGGGCGTCCATAAGGCCTTCGGGTCCAAGAAGGTGCTCCGGGGCGTGGATCTGGGCATCGAGCGGGGTGAGACGATGGTCATCATCGGCGGCTCCGGCTCCGGCAAGAGCGTCCTGATCAAGCACGTCATCGGCCTGCTGGCGCCCGACCAGGGCCACGTCGAGGTGGCGGGGGAGGACCTCTCCGGCCTCAAGGGCGACGCCCTGAGCCAGGTGCGGCGCCGCTTCGGCATGCTGTTCCAGGGGGCGGCCCTGTTCGACTCCATGCCGGTGTGGCAGAACGTGGGCTTCGCCCTGCTGGAGCACACCGACATGCCCAAGGCCCGGGTGCGGGAGGTGGCCCAGGAGCGGCTCGAGTGGGTGGGCCTGACCGACGTGCTGGACCTGATGCCCGCGGAGCTGTCCGGCGGCATGCGCAAGCGCGTGGGGCTGGCCCGGGCCATCGCCATGGACCCGGAGATCCTGCTCTACGACGAGCCCACCACCGGCCTGGACCCCATCATGGCCGACGTGATCAACCGCCTGATCCGGTCCCTCCAGGAGCGCCTGGAGGTGACCTCCGTGGTCATCACCCACGACATGGTGAGCGCCTACCACGTGGCCGACCGGATCTCCATGCTCTACAAGGGCCGCATCGTCGCCATCGGCACGCCGGACGAGATCCGCACGTCGGACGACCCGGTGGTCCACCAGTTCGTGACCGGCAGCAGCGAGGGGCCCATCACGGCCCGCTAGGAGGACCCGGGTGCAGACCGAAGCCAAGGTGGGAATCGCCGTCATCGTGGGCGCCGCCCTGCTGGTGCTGCTGCTGGGGCGGGTGGAGCGGTGGACCACCGGCGAGCAGCAGGGGATGCGGCTGAAGGCCCGCTTCGACACCGTGGCGGGGCTGGAGATCAAGTCCCCCGTGCAGGTGGCCGGCGTGAAGGTGGGCGAGGTCGAGTCCATCGCCCTGTCCGACGGCCAGGCCCTGGTGACCATCCGCCTGCTGCCCGGGGCCGTGGTCTACCACGGCTCCAAGGCCAGCATCCGGGCCACGGGGCTGCTGGGGGAGAAGTACCTGGAGCTGCTGCCCGGCGACCCCCTTAAAGGGCCCCTCAAGGAGGGCGCCGAGGTGCCCCAGTTGGCCGGCAGCGCCGACCTGGACCGCCTGATCACGAGCCTCAACGGCGTGGCGGACGACATCCGCAGCGTGTCCCACTCCCTCAAGGTGGCCCTGGGCACCACGGAGGCCCAGACCCAGCTGGCCGACATCGTGGCCAACACCCGGGACTTCACCGAGGCCCTCAAGACCCGCGGCCCCGAGATCCTGGACCGGGTCAACGCCATCCTGGCCAAGGTGCAGTCCGGGGAGGGCACCCTGGGGCGCCTGGTGAACGACCCCGGCCTGTACGACCGGCTGGAGGCCACCCTGGCCGAGGTGAAGGACCTGATGTCCCAGATCGGGCAGGGGGAGGGGACCGTGGGCAAGCTGATCCGCGACCCCGCCCTCTACGACCGCCTGGAGCACGCCGCCGCCGGCCTGGACGCCATCACCACCAAGGTCTCCTCGGGCGAGGGGACGTTGGGCAAGCTGCTCAACGACGAGACCACGGTGGACAACATCAACAAGGCCGCCGCGAGCTTCTCCAACCTCGGGGGCCGGGTGGACCGCCTGAGGACCTTCATCACCTTCCGCAACGAGTTCCAGACCGACACCAGCGACTCCAAGGGCTACTTCACCCTGCGCCTGACGCCCCGGGAGCGGCGCTCCTACGTCGTCGAGCTGGTGGACGACCCCCGGGGCAAGGTGACCCAGACCACCACCGACGTGACCACCGGCGGCACCACCACCACGACCACCACCCTGCGCAACGAGCGGCGCCTGGCGGTGAGCGCCATGTTCGCCCAGCGCTTCGGCGCCGACTGGGAGGTGCGGGGCGGCCTGATGGAGAACACGGCCGGCATCGGGGCCGACTACGCGCCGGTGCGGCACGTGAACGTGCTGTTCGACGCCTGGGACTTCAACAGCGTGCGGGCCCAGCACGACGCGCCCCACCTGAAGGTCACGGCCCGCTTCGACGTGGGCCCGTACGTGTTCGTGCAGGGGGGCATGGACGACTTCCTCAACGACGACTACGTCTCGCCGTTCGTGGGCGCGGGCCTGACCTTCGAGGACGAGGACCTGAAGTACCTCCTGGGCACGGCCGCCTCCGCATTGCGCTGACCCGGGGCGTCTCCTATAATCAACCGGATTTGGGGGCCCCGCCCGGGCCCGCCGGCGTCTGCCGGCCCCCCGGGACGCCCCGGGGGCCGTTTGGTCCCCGAAGGCCCGCGCCCGGCCCGCCCCGGGCCCGGCCGGAGACCGGGGCCCCGAGCCGTGCATACCCCTTTGACACCATTCCCCCGATCGGCACCGACCCCCCGGCGCTCCCACAGACGCCCCCGCTGTGCGCGCGTCGCGCTCCCGCTCCAGGGGGCGCGCCGGGCTTGAGCGCCAGGCTGGAAGCGGTGGACCTGTGCTGCGTGCGCGGCGACCGGCGCCTGTTCGAGCAGGTGGGCTTCCGGCTGGAGGCCGGGGAGCTGCTGCACGTGACCGGCCCCAACGGCGCCGGCAAGACGACCCTGCTGCGCATGGTCTGCGGCCTGGTGCGGCCCGAGGACGGGGAGGTGCGCTGGGAGGGGGAGCCGATCCGGGCCCTGGGAGAGGAGTACCTGCGCCATGTCACCTACCTGGGGCACCTGAACGCCCTCAAGGACGAGCTGACGCCCAGCGAGAACCTGAGGGCCGGGGGGACCCTGGACGGCTCGGACACCGCCGACGAGCGGGTGGACGACGCCCTGGAGCGCATGGGGCTGAAGGGGCTGGACGGGGTGCCCGCCAAGGTGCTCTCGCAGGGGCAGAAGCGGCGCACGGCCCTGGCGCGGCTGCTGATCTCCGCCAGCCCCCTGTGGGTCCTGGACGAGCCCTTCAACGCCCTGGACCGGGGCGCGGTGGAGACGGTGCGGGAGGCCGTGGCCGGGCACATCGCGAAGGGGGGCCTGGCGTTGTTGACCACGCACCAGGAGGTGCCGATCGCCGCGGGGACCGTCCGGTCCCTGGCCCTGGGGACATGACGGGCCCCCTCCAGGCGGTCGGCTGGGTGGTGCGGCGGGACCTGACCCTGGCCCTGCGGCGCCGCGCCGACGTGCTGACCTCGCTGTTCTTCTTCGTGATCGTGGTCAGCCTGTTCCCCCTGGGGGTGGGGCCGGAGATGGCCACCCTGCGCACCATGGGGCCGGGGGTGGTGTGGGTGGCGGCCCTGCTGGCCTCCATGCTGTCCCTGGGGCGGCTGTTCGCCCTGGACTACCTGGACGGCACCCTGGAGCAGATGCTCGTGGCCCCCTATCCCCTGGCGCTGCTGGTGCTGGGCAAGGTGGGGGCCCACTGGCTGGCCTCCGGGCTGCCGCTGGTGCTGATCGCGCCGTTCCTGGGGCTCCAGTTCGGCCTGGCGGCCTCGTCCCTCAAGGTGCTGATGGCCGCGCTGCTGCTGGGCACGCCCACCTTGAGCCTGCTGGGGGCGATCGGGGCGGCCCTGACCTTGGGCCTGCGGGGCGGAGGGGTGCTGCTGGCCCTGCTGGTGCTGCCCCTGTACGTGCCGGTGCTGATCTTCGGCGCCGGGGCGGTGGAGTCCCACGCGGCGGGGCTGGGGGCCCAGGGGCACCTGTCGCTGCTGGCGGCCTTCCTGGTGCTGGCGGCGGTGTTCACCCCGTGGGCCACGGCCGTGGCGTTGCGGATTTCGCTGGACTAGGCGGGCGGGTGGGATAAGGAGAGCATGACGAGCGAGTCGACATCCTGGACCCGATACGCCGCCCCGGCGGCCTTCTACCCCCTGGCTGGGCGGCTGATCCCGTGGTTCGCCGTGCCGGCGGCGGTGCTCACGGCGGTGGGGCTCTACATGGCCCTGTGGGCCGTGCCGTCGGATTTCCGGCAGGGGGACGCCTACCGGATCATGTACATCCACGTGCCGGCGGCCTGGATGTCCATGTGGCTCTACGTGGTCATGGCCGTTTACGCGGCCCTGGGGCTGGTGGTGCGCACCCGGCTGTCGTCGATGATGGCCCAAGCCATCGCCCCCACGGGGGCCCTGTTCACCTTCCTGGCCCTGTGGACCGGGTCGTTCTGGGGCCGGCCCATGTGGGGCACCTGGTGGGTGTGGGACGCGCGCCTGACCTCGGAGCTGGTGCTGCTGTTCCTCTACCTGGGGGTGATCGCCCTCATGGCCGCCATCGACGACCCGCGCCGGGCCGACCGGGCCGGGGGGGTGCTGGCCCTGGTGGGGGTGATCAACGTGCCGATCATTTACTTCTCGGTGAAATGGTGGAACACCCTGCACCAGGGGGCCTCGATCCGCATGGGGGCGGCGCCCACGATGGGCAAGAGCATGCTCTGGGCGATCCTGGTGATGACCCTGGCGTTCTGGATGTACAGCTTCGTCACCAGCTTCGTGCGGGTGCGGGCCATCATCCTGGAGCGGGAGCGCCATGCGGAATGGGCGCAGCGACTGGTGGATAATAGGTCATGAACGGCGGGTTCTGGCATATGGGCGGCTACGCCCTGTACGTGTGGAGCGCCTACGGCGTGACCGCCGTGGTCCTGGCGGCAGAGCTCTTGCAACTGGTCGCCCGCAGGCGCGCCGCGCTGGAGCGCCTGCGGCAGACGCGCCGCGTGGACGTGGATAGGGAAACGAAGCGATGACCCCCCGCAAGAAGCGGCTCCTATTCGTGGTGGCGGGCCTGGCCGCGGTGGCCCTGGCCGCCGCCTTCGTGCTCAACGCCTTCCGGAGCAACCTGGTGTTCTTCTTCAGCCCCTCCGACGTGGCCCAGGGCAAGGCCCCCGAGGGCAACGCCTTCCGCCTGGGGGGCATGGTGGAGAAGGGCAGCGTGACCCGGGAGTCGGACGGGCTGACGGTGCACTTCGTGGTGACCGACTTCGCCCGCAGCATCCCGGTGACCTTCAAGGGCATCCTGCCGGACCTGTTCAAGGAGGGGCAGGGGGTGGTGGCCCAGGGCCGCCTGGGGTCCGACGGAACGTTCATGGCCAGCGAGGTGCTGGCCAAGCACGACGAGAAGTACATGCCGCCCGAGGTGGCCGACGCCCTCAAGCGCGCCGGCAAGCCCGTCCCCGGCGGGACCTCGATGTGAGCCGAGCCGGAAAGGAGCTCCCATGATCCCGGAAATCGGGCATCTGGCGCTGATCATCGCCCTCTGTCTGGCCCTGCTGCAGGGGGTGATCCCCATCTGGGGCGCGGCCCGCGGCAACGCCGTGTGGACCGCCGCCGCCCGGCCCCTGGCCCTGGGGCAGTTCACCTTCGTGGCCCTGGCGTTCTCGTGCCTGGTGCGCTCGTTCGTGACCGACGACTTCTCGGTGCTCTACGTGGCCAACCACGCCAACACCGCCCTGCCCCTCCAGTACAAGGTGGCGGGGGTGTGGGGCGGCCACGAGGGCTCGCTGCTGCTCTGGGTGTTCATGCTGGGGCTGTGGACGGTGGCGGTGGCGGCATTCTCGCGCCACCTGCCGGACGAGATGGTGGCCCGGGTGATCGGCGTGATGGGGCTCATCGCCGTGGGCTTCCTGTCGTTCATGCTGTTCACCTCCAACCCCTTCGAGCGCCTGCTGCCGGCGGCCATGGAGGGGGCCGACCTGAACCCCCTGTTGCAGGACCCCGGGCTGGTGGTCCACCCCCCCATGCTCTACATGGGGTACGTGGGCTTCTCGGTGGCCTACGCCTTCTCCCTGGCGGCGCTCATGTCGGGGCGCCTGGACGCCACCTGGGCGCGCTGGTCGCGGCCGTGGACCACGGCGGCGTGGGGGGTGCTGACCCTGGGGATCGCCCTGGGGAGCTGGTGGTCGTACTACGAGCTGGGGTGGGGCGGCTGGTGGTTCTGGGACCCCGTGGAGAACGCCTCCTTCATGCCGTGGCTGGTGGGCACGGCCCTGATCCACTCCCTGGCCGTGACCGAGAAGCGCGGAGGCTTCAAGAACTGGACGGTGCTGCTGGCCATCTTCGCCTTCTCCTTGAGCCTGTTGGGCACCTTCCTGGTGCGCTCCGGGGTGCTCACCAGCGTCCACGCCTTCGCCACGGACCCCGAGCGGGGCGTCTTCATCCTGGGCTTCCTGGCGGTGGTGGTGGGCAGCTCCCTGGCGCTCTATGCGTGGCGGGCCCCCAAGGTGGGCCTGGGGGGCAAGTTCGACCTGTCGTCCCGCGAGTCGCTGCTGCTGACCAACAACGTGCTGCTGGTGGCCGCGGCCGGGTCGGTCCTGCTGGGCACCCTCTACCCCCTGCTGCTCGACGCCCTGGGGCTGGGCAAGATCTCGGTGGGGCCGCCCTACTTCAACAGCGTGTTCGTGCCCCTGATGGTGCCCTTGGTGTTTCTCATCGGCATCGGCCCCTTCGCGCGCTGGAAGAAGACCTCGTTCGCGGAACTGGCCCGGCGACTGAAGTGGGCGCTGGGGGCGGGAGTCGTCGCCGCCGTGGTGCTGCCCCTCGTGCTGGGACGCTGGACCCCCCTGATCGCCCTGGGGATCCTCATGGCGGCCTGGGTGGCGGTGACGGTGGGGCAGAACCTGCTCACCCGGGTGCGCGCCACGCCGGGGGGCTTCGGCGCCGTGCCCAACCACTACCTGGGCATGGAGCTGGCCCACCTGGGGGTGGCCGTGGTCATCGTTGGCGTGACCCTGGTGACCGGGCTGGAGCAGGAGAAGGACGTGCGCATGGACGTGGGGGACACCGCCACCGTGGGCGGCTACACGTTCCGCTTCGACGGCGTGACCCAGGTGCCCGGCCCCAACTACGAATCGCGCATGGGCACCCTCACGGTGTTCAAGGGCGACCAAGCCCTGAGGCGCCTGCACCCGGAGAAGCGGATCTACCGCGTCCAGACCATGCCCATGACCGAGGCCGCCATCACCAGCAACCTGGTGCGCGACCTCTACGTCTCCCTGGGGGAGCCGGTGGGGGCGGGGGCGTGGAGCGTGCGGATCTACTACAAGCCGTTCGTGTCGTGGATCTGGAGCGGGGCGGCGATCATGGCCTTAGGGGGCTTTCTGACCCTCACCGACCAGCGCTACCGCCTGCTGCTGGGGCGGCGCTTCCGGGCCCGCGCCCGGCGCGGCGAAGCGGCGGGGGAGGCGGCGCGTTGAAGGCGCGGACCTGGATTCCCCTGGCGGTGTTCGGGGTGCTGGTGGCCTTCCTGGCGGCGGGGCTCAAGCTGGACCCCCGGGAGGTGCCCTCGCCCCTGATCGACAAGCCCGCGCCCCTGTTCAGCCTGCCGCTGCTGCACGACCCGACCCAGGCGATGTCGCCCGGGCAGCTCAAGGGGCAGGTGTGGATGCTCAACGTGTGGGCCTCGTGGTGCGTCTCGTGCCGCCATGAGCACCCGCTGCTGGTGCAGCTGTCCCGCACGGGCCAGGTGCCCATCTACGGCCTGGACTACAAGGACAAGGTGGGCGACGCCCTGGCGTGGCTGGAGCAGTTCGGCAACCCGTACACCCAGAGCCTGGTGGACGCCGACGGCCGGGTGGGGATCGACTACGGCGTGTACGGCGTGCCGGAGACGTACCTGATCGACAAGGAGGGGATCATCCGCTACAAGCACATCGGGCCCCTGACCCCCAAGGTCATCGAGGAGACGATCCTGCCCCGGGTGCGGGAGCTGAACGCATGAAGCGTTTCCTGGCCACCGCCCCGGCGCTGCTCGTGCTGGTCGCCAGCCTGGGCGCGGCCGCCGCCCCGGCCGTGGCCCGCGAGGCCGCGCCCCTGGCCGACGACCCCGTGATCGAGAAGCGCCTGATGGCCCTGGCCGAGGAGCTGCGCTGCCTCGTGTGCCAGAACCAGTCCCTGGCCGACTCCCACGCCGACCTGGCCGCCGACCTGCGCCAGGAGATCCGGGAGATGATGCAGCAGGGCCGCTCGGACAAGGAGATCGTGGACTACCTGGTGGCCAGGTACGGCGACTTCGTGCTGTACCGGCCCCCCTTCAAGGCCACCACGGCGCTGTTGTGGGCCGGCCCGGCGCTCCTGGTGGTGGTGGGCGGCTCCATGCTGACGGTGGCCCTGCGGCGCCGGCGCGGGGCCCTGGCGGACGACGCCCCCTTGTCCGAGGAGGAGCAGGCCCGCGTCAAGCGCCTGCTGGAGGAAGAGGCGGACGGGGAGGGCCCCCGGGCATGACGACCTTCTGGATCGTGGCCGGGCTCCTGGTGGCCGTGGCCGTGCTGTTCGTCGTATTGCCCCTGGCGCGGCGCGCCCCGGCGCGGGACGAGGCCACCGCCGACCGCCTGAACCTGTCCATCCGCAAGGACCAGCTCGCCGAGCTGGAGGCCGACCTGGCCAGCGGCGCCCTGAGCCCTGAGCAGTACGAGCAGGGCCGCCTGGAGGTGGAGCGGGGCCTGCTGGAGGAGACCGGCGCCCCCGCGAAGCCCGTGACCACCCGGGGCAGCCGCCGGGCCGCCGTGGCGATGGGGCTGCTGGTTCCGGTGCTGGTGGTGGGACTGTACGTGAAGCTGGGGCGGCTGGAGGCCCTGGCGCCGCTGCCGGACACGCCGCCCACCGAGGCGGCCCACGACATCACCGCGGGTCAGCTGGCGGCCATGGTCCAGCGCCTCGCCGACCGGCTCAAGGAGAACCCGGACGACCCGGACGGCTGGATGATGCTGGGGCGCTCGTACTCCGTGCTGAAGCGCTTCCCGGACGCCGCCATGGCCTACCAGAAGGCCTACGAGCTGGTGGGGGACAACCCGGACGTGCTCACCAACTACGCCGACGCCCTGGCCATGGCCAACGGCGGGGAGTTCACCCCCCGGTCGGTGAGCCTGATCGAGCGCGCCCTCAAGGCGGACCCGGGCCACCACAAGGCCCTGTGGCTCATGGGCACCATCGCCTACGAGGCCAAGGACTACCCGAAGGCCCTGGAGACGTGGCAGCGGCTGGCCTCCCTGCTGCCGCCGGGCTCGGACACCGCCCGGGCCATGGAGGCCAACATCGCCGAGGTGAAGGACCTGATGGCCCGCGAGGGGGGCACCCCGGTCTCCGCCCCGGCCGCGCCCCCGGCGGGCGCGCAGGCGTCGGCCGCGACCCCCGAGGCGGCCCCCGCCGCGCCCCGGGTGGCGGGCACGGTGACCCTGGACCCGGCCCTGGCGGACCGGGTGAAGCCGGACGCCACCCTGTTCATCTTCGCCCGCGCCGCGAAGGGGCCGCGCATGCCCCTGGCGATCCTGCGCAAGCACGCCGGCGACCTGCCGGTGACCTTCAGCCTGGATGCCTCCATGTCCATGATGCCGGGGATGAGCCTGGCGGACTTCCCCCAGGTGGTCGTCGGGGCCCGCATCTCGGCGTCGGGCGGCGCCATCGCCCAGAGCGGCGACCTGCAGGGCCTGACCGGCCCCGTGGCCGTGGGCAGCGAGGGGCTGAAGGTGGTCATCGCCGAGGTGGTGCCGTGAGGCGGCGCGTCCCGGCCCTCGCCCTGGCGGCGCTTCTGGGCGGCCTCGGGGCGGTCGTCGCGGCCGGGTGCGACAAGGGGGCGAGCCCGCCGCCGGAGGCCGCGGCCGACCCGGCCTCCCGGGCCGATTCGGGCCCGGTGGCCGGGGTCCAGGAGGTCGCCGCGGCCGTCCCGCCGGAGGCCCCCGCGGCGGCGCCCGTCGCGCCGCCGGCGCGGATCTCCAAGGGCATCGGGCCCCAGATCGGCTACACCGCGCCGGACTTCGCCCTCAAGGACCTGCATGGTGCCACGGACCGGCTCTCCAACTACCGGGGGCGGGTGGTGCTGCTCAACTTCTGGGCCACCTGGTGCGGGCCGTGCCGCATCGAGATGCCCACCATCCAGGCCCTGTACGAGGACCTCGGGGGGAGCGACTTCCAGGTGCTGTCGGTGGCGGCGGACTACGAGGGGGCCGACCGGGTGGCGCCGTTCGTCGACGAGGTCCGGGTGACCTTCCCGGCCCTGCTGGACGACACCGGCGACGTGCAGGACCGGTACCTGGTCAACGCCCTGCCCACGACCTTCGTGCTGGACCGCAACGGCATCGTCGTCTACAAGCTGGTGGGCTTCTTCGACTGGAACCTGAACCAGTTCCGCGGCCTGGTGGAGGGCCTGATCCGTGAGGTCTAGGGGACCGGGGGAGACGCAGGCATGAGCCAGGCGGGCTCGGTGTCCCTGTTCGTGGCGTTCGCGGCCGGGTTCCTGTCGTTCGTCTCGCCCTGCGTGCTGCCGCTGCTGCCGTCCTACGTGTCGTTCCTCACGGGGCTGTCCATGGACCAGCTCACCGGGGGCGAGGAGACCGGGCGGGTGCGGCGCCTGGTGCTGCTCAACTCGGCGCTGTTCGTGGCGGGTTTCACCACCGTGTTCGTGGGCCTGGGGGCCTCGGCGACCCTGGTGGGGCAGTTCCTGCTGACCTACCAGGGGGCGCTCACCCGGGTGGCGGGGGCGGTGATCGTGCTGTTCGGCCTGTACGTGATGGGGGCCATCCAGCCGCGCTGGCTCATGGCCGACAAGCGGGTCCACCTGGACCGCAAGCCGCCGGGCTTCGTCGGCTCCTACCTGGTGGGGATGGCCTTCGCGGCGGGCTGGACCCCCTGCGTGGGGCCGATCCTGGGGGCGATCCTGCTGATGGCCAGCACCGCCGAGGGCACCGGCCACGGCATGCTGCTCCTGACCGCCTACTCGATGGGCCTGGCGGTGCCGTTCTTCGCCACGGCCCTGGCCCTGAACACCTTCATGGCGCGCTTCGCCGCCTTCTCGCGTCACATGCGCACGGTGTCGGTGGTGAGCGGGGTGTTCCTGGTGGCGGTGGGGGTGCTGATCTTCCTGGACGCCTTCACCGTGTTCTCGTCCTTCCTCACCCAGCACGGCATCGGCTGGACCATCGACCTGTAGGGCCTTCAGCCCGGCCCCGTCCCGTCCCCCTCCAGGGCCTCCTGCAGGCGCCGGAAGGCCGCCAGGTCCAGGGTCTCGCCCCGCGCCCCGGGGTCGATGCCGGCGGCCTCCAGGGCGGCCTCGATCCGCGCCGGGGGGGCCTTCAGGGCCGCCAGGGCGTTCCTCAGGGTCTTGCGGCGCTGCCCCAGGGCGGCCCGCACCACGGCCATGAAGCCCTCCAGGGCCTCGGGCGGCACGGGGGGCTCGGCGTGGGGCCGGATGCGCAGGACGCCCGAGCGCACCTTGGGGGGCGGGCGGAAGGCGCCGGGGGGCAGGGTGAAGCACAGCTCGGCCCGGGCCCGGGCGGCGACGCCCAAGGTCAGGACGCCGTAGGCCTTGGTGCCGGGGGCCGCCAGGACGCGGTCGGCCACCTCCCGCTGCACCATCACCACCAGCACCTCGGGGGCCGGGCGGGCCCCCATCAGGTGGAACAGGAGGGGCGTTGTGACTTGGTAGGGGAGGTTCGCCACCACCTTGTAGGGCCCCCCCAGGGCGGCCGGGTCGAAGCGGAGGGCGTCCCCGGCCTGCAGGGTCAGCCCCGGCCGGTCCCCCAGGCGCTCGGTGAGGGCCGCGAACAGGCCCTTGTCCAGCTCCACCGCCGTCACCCGGGCCCCGGCCTCCAGGAGCGCCTCGGTGAGGATGCCCCGCCCGGGCCCTACCTCCAGCACCCGGTCCCCTTCCCGCACCCCGGCCTCCGCCGCGATGCGGCGGGCGATGCCCCGGTCCACCAAGAAGTGCTGCCCCAGGGACTTCAGGGGCCTGAGGGGCCGCCCCGGGGAGGCGGGGGCGTTCACCCGGCCCGGCCCGCCGCCGCCGGGGCCGACGCCCAGCGGTAGGCGAGGGCCAGGGCCGCGGCCATGGCCCCGGCGTGGGCGGTACCCCGGCCGGCGCGATCGAAGGCCGTGCCGTGGCCGGGGGCGGTGCGCACGAAGGGGAGGCCCAGGGTCACGTTCACGGCCCCGTCCGGGGCCAGCAGCTTGACCGGGATGAGGCCCTGGTCGTGGTACATGGCCACCACCGCGTCGTAGCCCGCCTCCCGGACCCGGGCGAAGAGGGCGTCGGCCGAGAAGGGGCCGTCCACGGCGATGCCCTCGCCCCGGGCCCGCTCCACCGCCGGGGCCACCCGGACGGCGTCCTCGTCGCCGAATTCCCCGGGGTGGGGGTTCAGGCCGCACACGGCGATGCGGGGCGCGGAAAGGGCCTCGTGGCGGGCCAGGGCGTCGCGGGTCAGGCGGATGGTGCGGTACACGCCCTCGGGGGTGATCCGCTCCGGCAGCTGCCAGAGGGCCACGTGGGTGGTGGCCAGCACCACCCGCAGGCCGCCCCCCGCCAGCATCATGCGCACCTCGGCGCCCCCGGCGCGGTGGGCCAGGTACTCGGTCTGGCCCACGAAGCCGTCGTCGCGGCCCAAGCGCACGGCGGCCTTGCTCAAGGGGGCCGTCACCATGCCCGCCACGGCGCCGGCCAGGCACAGGTCGCAGGCCGCCGCCAGGGCGTCCAGGGCGATGCGGCCGGAGGCGGCGGTGGGGGCGCCGGGGTGGGGCAGGGGGGTGTCCGGGGCGGTGTCCAGCACCGGCAGGGCGCCGGGAGGCGCTTCGGCCCAAGGGTCCCCGGCGGCCAGGGCGCGCAGGGGGTGGAGGGGCAGGTCCAGCTTCAGGGCCCCGGCGGCCCGGGCCAGGGCCCTGGCCGGGCCCACGGCCAGGAGGCGGGCCGGGCCGCGGGCGAGGGCGTCGGCCATGGCGCGGGCGGCCACCTCGGGACCGACGCCGGCCGGGTCGCCCAGGGTCACGGCCAGCGCGGGGGGCGGCGTCACTGGGGGCAATAGTGCTCTCCGTGGGGCTCCACGTGCACCACCACCTCCTGCACCCCTTGGAACTCGCCCTTGATCAGGTCCTCCAGGTCGTCGGCGATGTCGTGGGCCCGGCGCACGGTCATGTCGGGGTCCACGTGGATGCGCAGGTCCATCAGGATGTGGTGGGGGGTGCCCCGGGTGCGGATCTCGTGGCAGTGGAGCACGCCGCGCATGCGGGAGACCACGGCGATCACCTCGGCCGGGTCGATCATGGAGACGTCCGACAGCACCATGGCCGATTCCAGCACGATGTCGTAGGCCGCCTTGCCGATCAGCCCGGCGATGAGCACGGCCACGATGGGGTCCAGCAGCCACACGCCGAAGTGGGCGGCGATGAGCCCGGCCAGCACCGAGGAGGTGACCAAAAGGTCGCTCTGGGTGTGCTTGGAGTCGGCCCGCAGCACGTCGCTGGAGAGCCGGTCGGCCATGCGGCGCTCGTACACGTACACCAGGGAGTTGATGCCTAAGGTGAGCACCACCACCAGGTAGGCCCCGGTGTCCACCCGGGGGGTGACGGGGGTGGTGAAGCGCGCGTAGGCGGCCTGGAGCACGTGCAGGCACACCAGGGCCAGCATCACGCCGATGCCGATCGTGGCGAGGGTCTCGAACTTGCGGTGGCCGTAGGGGTGGTTCTCGTCCGGCGGGTGGGCGGCCACCCACAGGCCGATCAGGGCGATCACGTTGGACAGGCCGTCGAACAGGGAGTGGTAGCCGTCCGCCGACAGGCTGACCGAGTCGATCCACCACCCCCAGCCCATCTTGGCGAAGGCCACCAGCAGGTTCAGCCACAGGACCTGCCAAAGGACCCGGCGGACCGGAGTGTATGGGGCGTCGTGGTCCACGCGTGGGAGGTTCCGAAGGGCAGGCAGAGTATAGGTTCCGGCCGGAACCGCGGACAAGGAAGGGGCGGGGCTTGGGGCGCGGGCGCCGTTCGCGCCATAATGGGCGCCCCATGGAGCCGCCCCCGGTCCGCCACTCATGCCCCGCAGCGTCCTGATCCGGCACGGCCTGGCCGTGCTGCCCGACGGGGCGCGGCCCGCGGACTTAGGGCTGGAGGACGGCCGCATCGCCCGGGTGGCGGACCCCGGCGAGGCCCTGGACCCGGGGGCCTTCGACCGGGTGGTGGATGCCACCGGCCTGACGGTGCTGCCGGGGGCCATCGACGTCCACGTCCATTTCCGCACCCCCGGCGGGGAGCACAAGGAGGACTGGGACACCGGCTCCCGGGCCGCCCTGGCCGGGGGCGTGACCACGGTGCTGGACATGCCCAACACCGATCCCCCCACCACCTCCGCCGGGGCCCTGGACGCCAAGCGGGACCTCGTGGGCGAACGGGCCCGGGTGAACTACGGCTTCTTCCTGGGGGCCACGGCGGAGAACGCCGAGGCGGTGGCCCGGGTGGAGAACGTGGCGGGGCTCAAGATCTACATGGGCAGCTCCACGGGGGGCCTGCTGGTGGCCGACCCGGACCGGCTGGAGCGCATCTTCGCCGCCTACCCGGGGCGGATCGCGGTGCACGCGGAGGACGAGCAGATCATCCGCGCCGGCAGCCTGGCCCACCACACCGCCACCGACGCCACCGTGCACGCCCGGATCCGCAACGTCACCAGCGCCCGGCGGGCCACCGAGCGGGCCATCTCCCTGGCCCGGCGCCACGGGCGGGGGGTGCACATCTGCCACCTGAGCACCCGGGAGGAGATGGAACTGGTGCGTGCGGCCGCCGACCCCCGCATCACCTGCGAGGTGGCGCCCCACCACCTGGTGCTCACCGAGGACGCCCTGGCCGAGATGGGCAACCTGGCCAAGATGAACCCCCCCTTGCGCACCCGGAACGACAACGAGGCCCTGTGGGCGGCGCTGGCCGCCGGCGACGTGGCCTGCGTGGCGAGCGACCACGCCCCCCATACCCTGGCGGAGAAGGCCGCGTCCTACTGGGAGGCCCCGGCGGGGGTGCCCGGGGTGCAGCACCTGCTGCCGATCCTGCTGGACGCCGCCCACTGGGGGCGCCTGTCCCTCGAGCGGGTGGCCGAGGTGACGGCCGCGGGGCCCGCGCGCCTGTTCGGCATCCGGGGCAAGGGTCGCATCGCCGAGGGGATGGACGCCGACCTGACCCTGTGCGCCCTCGGCATCGCCCGCAAGGTGGAGCGGGCCGACGTCCTGTCCAAGTGCGGCTGGACCCCGTACGAGGGAATGACCCTGCACGGCTGGCCGGTGGCGACCCTGCTGGGCGGGGAGGTGGTCTACGACCGGGGCGCGTTCCCGGTCACGGTGCGGGGGACGGAGGTGCGCTTCGAGGGCGAGGGGGGCCCGCCTTAAGGGCGGGGCGCGGCGACGGAGGCGGGGCCCTGGGCGAGGGCCTCCTCCAGGCGGCGGCGGGCCTTGTCCGGGGGCAGGTGGGCCAGCGTTTCGCCGAGGGCGTGGGCGGTCTCGGCCGGGAAGTGGTGGTCGCGCATCAGGGCGCCCTCCACGGCCTTCACCTCGCCCCGCTCGGCCCACTTGAGGAGCCGCTCGCGGGACGCGGCTTTCAGCAGGAAGGCGGTGACCGAGCGGGCGTTGTGGGGCTCCACCTCGCCGGCGGCGAGGGCCTCCACCAGGCGCTCGGCGTCGGGGTCGGCCAGCCCGAAGGCGTGGCTGGCGGCCAGGTAGGCCCCCATCATGTCCCCGCGGCGGGCCATGGAGAGGATGTGCTCCAGCTGGGCCGGCTCCGGCAGGGGCACCTGGGACGGGTAGGCCGCCGCGCCCCGGGCCGGGGGGGTGGCCGCGCCGGGGGGGATCGGCTCACCGAACGGGCCCGTGGCGACGGCCCCGGGGGCCCGGGCGGCGCCACCGGCGGCCGCGGGGGCGGGGACGGCGTTCGGATCGAGCTTGGCGCGGATCAGCTCCACGGCGCGCTTCAGGCCCGGGCGCACCTTCCACTCCAGGCGCAGCACGTTGTCGTTCTGCAGGTGCACCGGGTGGTGCGGCGCGACGCTCATGCGGCCGCCCCACCAGTGGCGCTTGCCCGAGGGCTTGCGGCCGCGCTCGTTGGCCAGGTGCATCTTGAGGGGGAACTGGTCGCCGGTACGGAGCTTCATCTCCAGGTGGGTCAGGCGCCCGCCGTGCTCGGCGCCGCCCGCCGGGATGGCCCAGGCGATCTCGTGCCACGGCAGACGGAAGGCCACCACGTCCCCCTTGGACAGGGTGCGGTGGTTGCGGGGGGAGCGGAACTTGATCACCAGGCCCGTGCCGGTGATCCGGGCCAGCCAGCCGGTGTTCCGAAAGCGCCGGGCCCAGACCAGGAGCAATGCGAACCCCACCAGCCCCAATGCCGCGAAGCCGGCCCAGGTCCGGTACTGGGGCGGGACGGCCTGCGCGGGGCCCACGCCGAAGCACACGGCGTTGAGCCCCAGGGCCGCGGCGGCCAACACCGGGACGGCGGGACCCGCCGGGTAGCGGAACGCCACGTCGCCGTGGGTGCGGGGGGGAATCTCCTTGAGGCGATAGAAGTCCATGGCGCCGCCTCCACTATCGGCTGCCGGCGGGCGGAACTTGACCGGCGCCGGGGCGTGCTAGGATTCCGGGGGGTCCTGCGGGCCCTCGGGAGGGCCAAGGACGGGAAGGAGGTGCCACATGGGCGAAACGCGGCCGGCGGGCCGGACGGCGGCCCGGATGCTCTGGGCGGGGGTTGCGCTCGCCCTGGGGGCCTGCGCCCCGGTGGCGGAGCGCGTGGCCCCGCCCGGCGCGGCGCCCCCTTCCGCCGCGACGGCCGCGCCCGAGCGGGGGAACTCCGGGGAGGCGGCTTACCGGGCGTCGGTGCTGGCCCAGGTGGCGGTGGCCTGGCAGCCGCCCGGGGGCCTGGCCCGGGACGCGGTGCCCGAAGCGTCCGCCGACGGCGCCTCCGTGACCGCCCGGAGCGCCGTGCCGGGACCCGCCCTGGAGGCCGTGGTGGCGCTGGAGGTGGCTCCCGGCGGGAGGCTCCTGGGGGCGCGCCTGGAGCGGGGCTCGGGCGATCCCGTGTTCGACGCCGCGGCCCTGCAGGCGGCGTGGGACGCCGCCCCCTTCCCCCCGGTGCCCGAAACGCTGGGGGAGGAAGGCGCCGAGGCCTACCGCTTCCAGGCGACCTTCCGCCTCGACTGACGGATTCGGCCCGGCCTGCTAGACTGGCGTCGGGCGGGTGTATCCGCCGGGGACCCGTGGGCGGGGGTGGCCCGGCCGAAGCCACGTGGAGGCACCCGATGGGACGACGCTTTGGCCCCCTGCTCCTTTCCCTGGCCCTGGCCGCCTGCGCCCACGCCGGCCCCGGCCCCGAGGCGTCGGCGGACAGTCCCGCGGCGGGCCCCGAGCCCGTCCGGACTGTGGGCGCCGCCTTCCGGCCCGTGGGCAACGGCCTCGTCTACACGATGCAGTACCGGCTGGCGATGCCCTACGATTCCGCCGTGCGCGCCGTGGCCGAGTTCGAGAACCCCCAGCGCGGCGGCACGCCCCTGACCGCCGAGGCCACCCTGGCCCCCGGCGAGGGCCGCCTGGTGCTCGAGTCCGAGCCCGTGTTCACGATCCGCAACCGGACCGACTACCAGGTCACCCTGCGCCTGTACGCGGGCTCCCGCCCCCCCGTCGTCCACACCGACCGCGTGCGCTTCGCCGTGCCCGAGGGGATGGTGGATACGTACCGGCGACAGGGGATCGAGGTGGAGTAGGGGAGACCACCCCGCCTTCGGGCGGGCGGGCCCCGCCCGGACCGGTTCCCCGGGGGGAATCGCCGTCAGGCCCGCAACCGGGGGGGCGGGCCCCGCAGCCGTCACCCGTTGGACGGGGCCCCTTGACGTCCCACCCTCCGGTCTGCCACCTTCCTGCTCTGGGCCAGCCGCGTTGTCGCTTGCTGTCGGGTCGCGTGGCCCCGGGCCGTCCCGCGGAGCGCGGGCGGGGCGGCGGGAGCGGATTTCATTCGTAACGGACAACCGAGGCCGGGCCGGGGGCCCTGTGTGGGGCCGTGCCGGGCCGGCGCGTGCGGGGGCGCGTGCCGGAATCGGGGGGCGTTCCCGCGAGGAGAACTCTCGATGCGACGGATTCGGATCGGTGTGCTGGTGGGGGTGGTGACGGCGACGGCGGCGTTCGCCGGCCTCGCCGTGGGGGCGGAGATGGGCGGGGGGACGTCGGCCGCGGACCGCGTCGCCCTGGCGCGCAGCGCGGCGCCGGCGGAGATCGGCAGGGAGGCGCGGGTGCTGGACATGGACGCCGAGGGCAAGCTGGTGGAGCTGGCCCCGGGCGGCAACGGCTTCACCTGCATGCCCGACGACCCCTCCACCCCCAAGCCGGACCCCATGTGCATGGACCCGGCCGCGTTCCAGTGGGCCAGCGACCTCATCGGCGGCGCCCCCAGGCCCACCAACACGGCGCCCGGCTTCGCCTACATGGCAAAGGGCGGCCAGCACTACGAGAAGGACGGCAAGATCCTCATGGAGAACGCCCCCGGCGCCCGGTTGGTGGAGGAGCCGCCCCACTGGATGCTGTTCTGGCCGTTCTCGGCCCGGGCCACGGGGCTGCCCACCCTGCCCCAGGGCAAGAGCGGCGTGTACGTCATGTGGGACGGCACCCCCTATGCCCACCTGATGGTGTACCAGGACCCGAACAAGGTGAAGTAGCCGGGACGCGGCGCGACCGGGGCGGGGAGGGCCGTGGCGGCCGCCCCACCCCCTTGTCGTCCACCCGAGCCGGCCGGTCCGCATCCCGTCCCGTTTCCGGTACAATCGGCCCCGCTCCGGGGCGGCCCGGCGCAAAGGGGGACCTGGGCAAGGAGACATGCCATGGCGGATGTGGCCATCGGAGTGGACGTGGGGGGAACGGGGGTGCGCGCGGTGGCGGTCCATGCCGACGGCACCCGGGCGGAGCGCACGCATAGCAAGGACCTGAAGACGCTCGATCGGGCCGAGGTCCTCGGGCGCATCCTGGAGGTGGTGGACCAGGCGGGGGGCGAGGCGGGAGACGTCGTGGGCGTCGGGGTGGGGCTGCCCGCGTTCCTGTCGCTACCCGAGGGCGAGGTGCGGCTGGCCCCCAATCTGCCGGAGCTGAACGGCTGGAACGCCGCCGAGGAGCTGGCCCGGGCCCTGGGCCGCCCGGTGGCGGTGGAGAACGACGCCAACGCCGCCGCCTACGGCGAGGCCTGGCAGGGGGCCGGCAAGGGCCTCGACCCGATGATCTACCTGGGGCTCGGCACCGGCGTGGGGGGCGGCATCGTGCTGGGGGGCGAGGTGCTTCACGGGGCCACGGGGATGGCCGGCGAGCTGGGACATTTGACCGTCTACCCCGAGGGCGCCCAGTGCGGCTGCGGGGCCCACGGGTGCCTGGAGGCCTACGCCTCAGGCACGGGTATCCGGCGGGCCTTCCTGGAGGACACGGCGGACATCCCGGACGACGCCTTCCAGGCGGCTTACGGCGACCGGGACCAAATCACCGCCCAGCAGATCGCGGAGCTCGCCGCCGGGGGCGACGCCTCGGCCTTCCGCGTGTTCGCCCTCGCCGGCGTCGCCCTCGGGATCGCATTGGCGCAGCTGATCCACGTGTTCAATCCCACGGCCATCGTCCTGGGGGGCCGGGTGGCGGGCGGGGCTTGGGACCTGCTGTGGCCGACCCTGTGGGAGGAGCTGACGCAACGGACGCCGCCGGCCCTGCGGGAGCCGCTGGCCATCCTGCCGGCCCGCCTGGGCGCCGACGCCGGGGCCGTGGGGGCGGCGGGGCTTGCATGGCGGCAGGTGGGCGCGGCATAGTTTCCGGACATCTGGGACCACAATCCGGGCCGTCCCCAGGGCGGCGTCTTCCAGCCACAGCAGGGAGCGTGCGGACATGAGCGCCGAGATCGAATCCATCCTCAAGGAGAAGCGCCTCTTCGAGCCCCCCGCGGCCTTTGCCGCCCAGGCCGCCGTGGGCAGCATGGAGGCCTACCGAGAGATGATGGCCCGCGCCGAGGCCGACTACGACGGCTTCTGGGGCGACCTGGCCCGCGAACACCTCACCTGGGACAAGCCCTTCACCCGGGTCCTCAACTGGGACAACCCGCCCTTCGCCAAGTGGTTCGAGGACGGCCGCATCAACGTCTCGGCCAACTGCCTCGACCGGCACCTGACCACCTGGCGCAAGAACAAGGCCGCGATCGTGTGGGAGGGGGAGCCCGGCGACACCCGCACCCTCACCTACCAGGAGCTGGCCTGGGAGGTGAACCGCTTCGCCAACGCCCTGAAGAGCAAGGGGGTGAGCAAGGGCGACCGGGTGGTGATCTACATGCCCATGGTCCCGGAGCTGCCCATCGCGCTCCTGGGGTGCGCCCGCATCGGGGCCACCCACTCGGTGGTGTTCGGCGGCTTCTCCGCCGAGGCCCTCAAGGACCGCATCCTGGACGCCGGGGCCAAGGTGCTGGTGACCGCCGACGGCGGCTGGCGCCGGGGCCAGGCCGTGCCCCTGAAGGAGATGGCCGACGAGGCCCTGGCGGGCTGCCCCGACGTGGGGACCGTCATCGTGCTCAAGCGCACCGGCCTGGAGGTCGCGATGCAGGCCGGGCGCGACACCTGGTGGCACGACGCGGTCAAGGACCAGCCCTCCCGCTGCGCCCCGGAGTCGGTGGAGCCCGAGCACCCGCTGTTCATCCTCTACACCTCCGGCTCCACCGGCAAGCCCAAGGGGGTGGTGCACGCCTCCGGCGGCTACCTGCTGGGGACCGTGATGACGATGAAGTGGGTGTTCGACCTCAAGGACACCGACACCTTCTGGTGCACCGCCGACATCGGCTGGGTGACGGGCCACAGCTACATCGTCTACGGCCCGCTGGCCGCCGGCGCGACCTCCGTGATGTACGAGGGCGCCCCGACGACGCCCCACCCGGGCCGGCTGTGGGAGATCTGCGAGAAGCACAGCGTCAACACGTTCTATACCGCCCCCACGGCGATCCGGGCCCTGATCAAGCTGGGGGACGAGTGGCCCGCCAAGTACGACCTGTCGTCGCTGCGCCTGCTGGGCACGGTGGGGGAGCCCATCAATCCCGAGGCGTGGATGTGGTACCACCGCACGATCGGCCACGAGCGCTGCCCCATCGTGGACACCTGGTGGCAGACCGAGACCGGCATGCACCTGATCAGCCCCCTGCCCGGCGCCACGCCCCTGAAGCCCGGCTCGGCCACCCTGCCGGTGCCCGGCATCTTCGCCGACGTGGTGGACCACGACGGCAATTCCCTGGGGCCCGACCAGGGGGGCTACCTGGTCATCAAGCGCCCCTGGCCCAGCATGATCCGCACGATCCACGGCGATCCGGACCGCTACGTGCAGAACTACTGGAGCCACGTGGGGGGCAAGTACTACTTCGCGGGCGACGGCGCCCGCAAGGACGCCGACGGCTACTTCTGGATCATGGGCCGGGTCGACGACGTGATCAACGTGGCCGGCCACCGCCTGGGCACCATGGAGGTGGAGAGCGCCCTGGTCTCCCACCCCACCGTGGCCGAGGCCGCCGTGGTGGGCTTTCCCGACGACGTGAAGGGCGAGGGCATCTGCGCCTTCGTGATCCTCAAAGGCGGCAACACCGATGCCGCGGACCTGGAGGACACCCTCAAGAAGCACGTGGCCCACGAGATCGGCCCCATCGCCCGGCCCGACAAGATCCGCTTCACCGAGGGGCTGCCCAAGACCCGCTCCGGCAAGATCATGCGGCGCCTGCTGCGCGACATCGCCGCGGGCCGCGAGACCCAGGGCGACATCTCCACCCTGGAGGACCAGAAGACCCTGGACCACCTCCGGTCCGAGGATTCCTGAGGCGACAACGGCTGAGCGCGGCGGACCGCTCCGGGGAGCGGCGCGCCGGGGAGGAGACGATGGCCGAAGGCGCGAACCCGTTCCTGTGGTACGAGCTGATGACCACCGACGTGGAGGGCGCCAAGGCCTTCTACGCCGACGTGGTGGGCTGGGGGACCCAGGACTGGGACGGCGCCGCCCACCCCTACACGATGTGGCTCGCGGACGGCCAGCCCGTCGGCGGGCTGATGGCCCTGCCGGAGGAGGCCCGGGCCGAGGGCGCCCGGCCCCTGTGGCTCGGCTACGTGTGGGCGGCCGACGTGGACGCCGCCACGGAGCGGGCCCGGAGCCTGGGGGCGACGGGGATCCTCCCGCCCAAGGACATCCCCGAGGTGGGCCGCTTCTCCGTGATCCACGACCCCCAGGGGGCGGGCCTGGCCCTGTTCCGCCCCGCCGACCCGGCGGATATGCCCCGGCCCCCCGAGGGGCCCCGCCCCGGCCGGGTGGCCTGGCACGAGCTGATGACCACGGACCCGGAGGCCGGCTGGGCCTTCCACCGCGAACTGTTCGGCTGGACCGAGACCGACACGATGGACATGGGGGAGATGGGCACCTACCGGATGTTCGGCGCCGGCGGCCCCACCCTGGGGGGCATCATGGGCTGGCCCCCCGGGGCCTCCGGACGGCCGCGCTGGATCTACTACGTCACCGTGCCGGACCTGGACAAGGCCCTGGAGCGGGTGACGGCGGGTGGTGGGAAGGTGATGAACGGCCCCATGACCGTCCCCGGCGGCGACCGCGTGGCCCAGTGCGCCGACCCGCAAGGGGCGTGGTTCGCGCTGCACGCGGTGGGGGCGTAGGGCGCGCCCCAAGCCGGTTGCGCGGTCCCGCGGGGGCGCGGTACCCTGCCGGAATACCGCTATGCGCAAGCAACTGACCGAGCAGGGATTCGCCAACATCTTCGCCAACTTCCTGGCCCGCGGCCTGGAGACGCTGGTGGAGCCGGACGGCGACGCGCAGGTGTACGGGGTGGGCAACCTCCCCGTGGGCCTGATGGAGGCGGCCTGCAACAACCTGCGCATCCGCTCGGAGTTCGGCGGGGCCTTCGTGGTCTCGCCCGAGGGGGAGTCGGAGCAGCACATCACGCCCCGCGACCTCGCCATGCGGGTCCAGGCGGACCCCGCGAGCCACCTGGTGATCTTCATCCCCGACGAGTACCGCGACCAGGTGGAGGCGTCCCTGTCGCCGGCCTTCTTCACACCGGTGGACACCTTCCGCTCCCTGGAGCAGATGGAGGGGCAGATGATCTCCCGCATCAACCGGGTGCCCCTCTACAAGCGCATCGCCGCGGTGTGGAGCAACCACGCCATCCCCCGCATCCCCATCCTCAAGCGGCTGGACTACCTGATCAACGTGATCAGCCTGTGCCTGTCCCACGAGGAGATGGGGATGTTCTTCCACAAGCTCGACCTGATCCCCGACCGCGACCCCGACGTGACCGGCGACTTCGCCGGGCGCCTGGCCCGCAACGTCCTGTCGGTGACGGCCCTGTGCGACCGCGGCGCCGCCCCCGCCACCCGCGTGGCCGCCCTGGGCCTGACCGACCCGGAGCTGGCGGCCCGCGTCGAGGCCCTCGTGGCGGGGCTGGACGACCCCACCCCCACGGCCCTGACCGCGGCGGTGTTCGACGCCGAGTACCGGGACGAATCCGCCGGCCTGTCGTTCGACCGGTGGCGGTTCGTGGGGGAGCCGGGTTGGAGCTGACCGAGCTCTCCGAAGCCCTCCAGGGACTTGCCGCCGACCTGGGCGCCGCGCGGGCGGCCTACCTGGCCGGCCGCGCCGAGACCCTGCGCCTGGGGCCCGTGTACGGGGCCCACGGCGCCCTGATGCGGGCCGAGCTGGTGGGCCCGTTGCGCGAGGCGGCGGCCGACGCGCCCGAGGCCCGGGCGCTGCTGGACGCCCTGGTGCGGGCCCAGCTCGCGGGGGCCCAGGCCCCGGTGCGGGACAAGGTCGCCTACACCCTCGACAAGGAGATCATCCGCTCCCTGGAGGACAAGTGGTTCTTCGCCGACTCGGAACGGCGCATCGGGATCGAGGCCAACCGCAAGCAGCGCAAGCTGGTGGACCAGTCCCGCCGCCGGGTGCTGGCGCGCCTGGAGGTCGACCTGGCCGAGGCCGAGCAGCGCGCCCACACGGTCATGGTGGACCGGGGCTTCGCCGGCCACCTGGCCATGTGCACCGAGCTCTCGGGGGTGGATCTTACAGCCTTCCTGACCGACGCCGATGGCCTGCTGGAGGACTCGGGGCCGCGCTACCGCAAGCTCCTGGGGGAGGCCCTGCGGGAGGCGGGGGTGCACCCGGACGACGCCCGCTACCACGACCTGCTGTACCTGTTCGCCGGGACCTTCGGGCCCGCCCGGGGCCTGCCGGAGCCGGCCGAGGCCGCCGGCGCCACCCTGGAGGCCCTGGGGCTGGCGCCGGCCGACACCCCGGGCCTGCTCGCCGACCTCGGGCACCGGGAGGGCAAGCGCCCGGGGGCCCACTGGGTGGCCGAGCGGGTGCCGGAGGGGGTGCACCTGATCGTGCACCCCGAGGCCACCTGGGTGGCCCTCGTGGAGGCCCTGGCGGCGTTCGGCGCGGCGACGGCGCTGGCCCGCACCCCGGCGTCCCTGCCGTTCTTCCGCCGGGGCCTGCCGGACGTGGCCGTGGCGGCCTGCTGGGAGGCCGTGTTCGCGTCCCTGGCGGGCAGCCCGGAGTGGCTCCGGGCCCACGCCCCGAAGGTCGACGCCGGGCCCCAAGCGCGCCGCTTCCACCTGTGGTGGCTCTACCGGGTGCGGCTGCTTGCGGGGCTGGCCCGGTTCGCCCGCTTCCTGCACGGCCCCGGGGAGCTGGCCGACAAGGCCGACCCGTTCGAGCACTACCTGCACGAGGCCGTGGGGGCCCGCATCGAGCGGGACAACTTCCTGTTCCTCACGCCCCCCTTCATGGACGCCGCCCTGGCGCTCAAAGGGCACTGCCTCGCCGCCCAGGTGCTGGCCGTGCTGGAGGGGCGCTTCGGCCCGGCGTGGTTCGGCGCGCCGGAGGCGGGGGCGTTTCTCACGGGGTGCTGGGCGGCCGGTTGGGACGGCCTTGCAAGCGTGGCCGCCGCCTGCGATATTGATGAGCCCGGAGACATCTGGCCGCTCACCGAGCGGCTCGAGGGGGTGCTGGGGGAATTCACCGACGAGGGGTAGGTGCAGGAGGGCGAAGCGCTTCAGGAGCTGGCGGCCCGCGCGCGCGACCACCTGCGCTACTGGCGCCAGGCGGGCGTGAGCCGCCTCGCCGTGCCCGACGCCGCCCCGCCTCCCAAGGGCCCCGAGGCGCCGGCGTCCCAGGTCCCCGCCGGGCCGTCCCCGCAAGCCGCCGCCGAGGCACCGTCCCCGCCGCCGTCCCCCGCCGGGGCGGACGACCCCGCAAGCACTCTCACGAT